>Ga0180223_1000923_pt1 | contig 27887 bp, 27 predicted proteins | sample eDN5th30CKraftOP_FD_151337 | JGI IMG/M metagenome (GOLD analysis project Ga0180223, IMG submission 151337) | Enriched Organic Plus compost microbial communities from Emeryville, California, USA - eDNA 5th pass 30_C Kraft OP (version 2) (version 2) ... | reverse complement strand
ATGCCGCGCCCGTTGTCGGTGATGGTGAGGCGGTTGCCCGGCTCCAGCGTCACCTCGATCCGGGTGGCGTGGCCTGCGACGGCTTCGTCCATGCTGTTGTCGAGCACTTCGGAGGCGAGGTGGTGAAGGGCGCGCTCATCCGTGCCGCCGATATACATGCCGGGCCGGCGGCGGACCGGCTCCAGCCCTTCGAGGACTTCGATGGTGGAGGCGTCGTAACCGGAGGAAGATGCGGGCTGGTTCGCGAACAGATCGGACATGGGAGATAGCTATCGGGCACGGAGGTTTGGCGCAAGCGTCGTGGTATTTTTGGCCAAGGATGGGCGTGCGTTCACACATGCGCGCCATGTCCTTCGATATGCCGCTTCGACACGCTCGGCGGCTACTCAGGACGAACGGCGGATGGAAAGCGGCCAGTCTGCATATCCACCCACACCGGCCTCAAAGGAAAAGGGCCGGTTCCTGTTCGGAACCGGCCCTTCTGTTCGTGAAGCTCAGCGCACGCGCGGGCCGCCGAAGGGGAGCGGCGGGGGCGGGCGGCGAGTGCCGCGCGGTAGTTGCGCCTGATAGGCGCGGCCGCAATGATCGACGCAATAGGGGAAGCCGGGGTTCACCGCTTCACCGCAGAAATGGAAGTCCGGTTCGCCCGGATGGCCGAGCGGCCATTTGCAGATGCGTTCCGTGAGATCGAGCAGCGATGTCTTGTCCGCGATTTCCGGGCTGGGCTTGGCGGGGACGAGACGGCGCGGCGGCGCGGGTGGAATGGGCGCCTGCTGGTCGCCCGGCCCTTGACGCAGAAAGCCGCCGGGGCCGACCGAAATGATGCGCGGCTGAGGCGCGGCGGGTTGCGACGGCGTGGCCGCTGCTGCGCCGGAGGGCGCGGGCGCCGGTGTCGCCGCAGCGCGTACGGGCGCGGGTTGCGGCGCGGGCGCGGCGGCGCGCGGCGCGGCTTCAGGCGCGGGAGCCGCAGCGGGCGCGGGTTTGCGCGGGGCAGCGGGCTTCTTCGGCGCTTCGTTCGCCTTCACCGGGGAAGGACGGGATTGCAGGCCCAGACGATGCGCCTTGCCGATCACCGCGTTGCGGCTGACGCCGCCCAGCTCTTCCGCGATCTGACTGGCGGTCAGGCCCTTTTCCCACATAGCCTTGAGCTGGTCGATGCGCTCGTCGGTCCAGGACAATGAAAAACTCCTCACATTCCAAGAATTGCACCCTATATGGGGCGCGAAGGCGCGGGTTCAAATCCGCGCACAACATCCTTGCGGGTTATCCGCCCAGCCGATAGTCGATCCAGCCATGAACGACCAGTCCAAAATTGCAGCCTCTGTCCCTGCCGCCGCGCCTTTCCACGAACCGGGCGTGATGGTCATCCGCAACGTGAACTGGGCGGGCACACGCGCGCTCTACGCCAAGGAAGTGCGCCGCTTCATGAAGGTGCAGCTCCAGACGATCTGGGCGCCCGCGGTGACGACGCTGATGTTCCTCGTCATCTTCACCCTCGCGCTGGGCGGGGCGGGGCGGCAGGTGCTGGGCGTGCCCTTCGCCGATTTCATCGCGCCGGGCCTTATCATCATGGGCATGATGAACAATGCCTTCGCGAACAGCAGCTTTTCCCTGCTGGCGGGGAAGATGCAGGGAACGCTGGTCGATTATCTGATGCCGCCGCTGTCGAGTAGTGAATTGTTGCTGGCGCTGGTGGGAGCGGCGGTAACGCGCGCTTTTGCCGTGGGTCTGGCGTTGTGGTGCGCGATGGCGCTGTGGCCGGGCGTGCATGTAACCCTGGCGCACCCCTGGGCGATCCTGTGGTTCGGGCTGATGGGCGCGGGGCTGACGGCCTTCATCGGCGTGCTGACGTCGATCTGGGCCGACAAGTTCGACCATGCCGCCGCAATCACCAATTTCGTGATCGGGCCGATGACGCTGCTGTCCGGCACCTTCTATTCGATCGACCGACTGGCGCCGGTGTTTCGGGCGATCAGTCACGCCAATCCTTTTTTCTATGCCATTTCGGGCTTCCGCTATGGCTTCGTTGCCGCAACCGACGGCGATGTGGTGGTGGGCAGCATCGTGCTGCTGGCGCTCAACATTGGGCTGGGGCTGCTGTGCTACGCGCTGCTCAAAAAGGGATGGAAGCTCAAGGCGTAAACGCCATCGTTACCTTTGTCTGCAAAGGGAGATGAAGCAGACAAAGGGGTGATGATGAAGGTTGCGCTGGTTTTCGGGACTCGGCCCGAAGCGATCAAGCTGTTTCCGGTGATCCATGCGCTGAAGGCGCGGGCACATGTGGATATGCGCGTCATCGTGACGGCGCAGCATCGGGGATTGCTGGATCAGGTGCTGGAGATTGCGGGGGTTACGGCCGACGTCGATCTGGACGTGATGACGCCCAATCAGACGCTGGACGGGCTGACGGCGAAGCTGATCGTGGAACTGGGCGCGGCTTTCGATGCGGAAAGGCCGGATCGGGTGGTCGTGCATGGCGACACGCTGACCACTATGGTCGCCAGCCTTGCAGCCTATTATCGCAAGATTCCGGTGGCCCATGTGGAAGCGGGGCTGCGGAGCGGGGACATTCATCATCCCTGGCCGGAAGAAGTGAACCGGCGCGTGGTTGCCTGCATCGCAGACATGAATTTCGCGCCGACCGACGCGGCGGCCGATGCGCTGCGGAAAGAAAATCGCGATGCGAAGGGCATCCATGTCACCGGCAATACGGTGATCGACGCGCTGCTCGCTACGCGGGAGCGGGTGCTGGCACAGCCGTCTCTGGCGGCGGGGCTGGATGGGCTGGCGGCGCGCTTTGCAGGCAAGCGGATCGTCGCCGTCACCAGCCACAGGCGGGAAAATTTCGGCGGCGGGATGGAAGCGATTGCGCGGTCCATCGCCGATATTGCGGAGCGGCCCGATGTCGCGGTGATCTTTCCGGTGCATCCCAATCCCCATGTGCGCCCGGTCATGGATGCGGTGCTGGCGGATCTGCCCAATGTCGCGATGATCGAACCGCTGGATTATCCGCATTTCGTGCGATTGCTGGACATGTGCCATCTGGTGCTGACGGACAGCGGCGGGGTGCAGGAGGAAGCGCCTTCGCTGGGCAAGCCGGTGCTGGTGATGCGCGAGACGACCGAACGGCCCGAGGGCGTGGCGGCGGGCACGGCGAAGCTGGTGGGAACCGACCGGGCGGCCATCGTGCGGGAAGTGATGACGCTGCTGGACGACGAGGCGGCCTATGGCGCGATGGCGCGGGCCCATAATCCCTTCGGTGACGGCAAGGCGGCGGAGCGGATCGCCAACATCATCGCGATGGCATGAAACTGCCCCCCGCCCGCAAGGGATGGGGCGAGGGACATATCCATCTTGCTGTCGGGCAGAAGGACGCGCCGTCAGTGACATATGTGCAGCCGCAACGCATCCCCCAAAGGGCTGTTCGCCGGTTAATTATTTTTAATCAAAATCAATATCAGGTCCGCAGGCAAGCGGTCGTTACCGAAATCTTCAGCATTTCCCGGCAGAAACGAAAGCGAAATCACAGGCTTTTCAGGATCGTTTCATGCCCGTCGACACCAAGCAGAAGGTTTCCGTCATTGGTCTTGGCTATATCGGCCTGCCTACCGCCGCGTTGATCGCGCGTGGAGGCGCGCAGGTCGTGGGTGTGGATGTCAGCGCGCATGTCGTGGAAACCGTCAATTCGGGCCGTGTGCATATTGAGGAGGTCGATCTCGACGGACTGGTGCAGGGCGTGGTGTCGCGAGGTCATCTGCGCGCCAGTCTTGCAGTGGAGGCGAGCGACGTATTCATCATCGCGGTGCCCACGCCCGTGGCTGAAGACCGCGCGCCCGACATTTCCCATGTGCTCCAAGCGGCGCGGACAGTCGCGCCGGTATTGAAGGCGGGGGACGTGGTGATCCTCGAATCCACCTCTCCGGTAGGAACGACAGAGGCGATGCGTGACCTGTTCGCGCAGCTTCGGCCTGATCTCAAAATGCCCGGCCCCGGCATTGCGGGCGACATCGCCATCGCCTATTGCCCGGAGCGCGTGCTGCCGGGACGCATATTGGTCGAACTCATCGACAATGACCGCTGCATTGGCGGCATCACGCCGCGCTGCGCGCGCAAGGCGCTGGCCTTTTACCGCCAGTTCGTGCGGGGACAATGCATCACCACCACGGCGCGCGCGGCCGAAATGGTGAAGCTGGTCGAGAACAGCTTTCGCGATGTGAACATCGCCTTCGCCAATGAACTGTCGGTGATCGCCGAGCGGATGGACATCGACGTGTGGGAGGTGATCCGTCTCGCCAACCGGCATCCGCGCGTCAACATCCTGCAACCCGGCCCCGGCGTGGGCGGCCATTGCATCGCGGTCGACCCCTGGTTCATCGTGCATGGCGACCCGGAAAATGCCCGGTTGATCCGAACCGCGCGCGAAGTGAATGATGGCAAGACCGACTATGTGGTCGCAAAGGCTTCCGACCTGATCGACGCATTTCCGGGCGAAACGGTCGCCTGCCTCGGCCTCGCCTTCAAGCCGAATATCGACGACTTCCGCGAAAGCCCGGCGGTCAAGGTCGCGGCGCGGCTGGCGCGGCGCTATGGGCGGCGGATCAGGCTGGTCGAACCCTATGCACAGGCGCTGCCCATGGAGTTTGCGGGCACCGGCGCGGAACTGATGGACCTCGATACGGCTCTGGAACAATGTGGCGTTTTCGTCATTCTTGTCGATCATGACATGTTCAAATCCGTCCCCGTGGACGAGCGCGCCGACAAGGCGGTCTACGATACGCGCGGCATCTGGCCGGACCAGCCGCGCCGGATTCCCGAGGCGGCCACAGGGCGCATCGCGATCTGAAGAACGCGCCGCCGGCCATCGTCATGGATGCGCGTCCGGTCCGACCGGCGGTTGCCATGCGAGCAACGCGCCGCTAACCCCCAACCCCAGCCGTCCCCTTGCCGGGGCGGCGCTGGATAAAAAGGGGTGTCCGGGCGGATGCGGATGAAGCGGTCTTTCCACGGCAGGAGGCGAGTATGGGCCTGCGCCGCGCTTTGCGCGTTGGCGGCGGGCTGCTCCACGGTGGAGGATGCGCCGCGCGGCAAGGATGCCTATGCCGCCATTCCCGCGGCGCCCGCCGTCGGCATGGATTACCGGATCGCGCCCGACGATATCCTTCGCATCAGCATCTATCACGAACCGGGCCTGTCGCTGGAAGATGCGCGGGTGACGGCGGCGGGCATGGTGCGGATGCCGCTGATCGGCGACGTGTCCGTGGCCGGGCTTTCCGCGAGCGAGGCTTCGGATGTCATCGCCGGGCGGCTCGGGCAACGCTATCTGGTGTCGCCGCAGGTCACGGTGTTCGTGAAGCAGGTGACAGGGCGGCGGATTACCGTCGATGGCGAAGTGCGTGAACCGGGGCTGTTCCCCTTTGATGGACGGCTGACGCTCAGCCAGGCGGTGGCGATGGCCAAGGGGCCGACACGGCTCGCCAGTCTGGGCCAGATCGTCGTGGTGCGAGAGGAAGAGGGGCAGCGCAAGGCGGCGATGTTCAACCTCTCCGAAATCCGCAAGGGGGAAGCCGCCGACCCGGAAATCCTGCCGGGCGACATGGTGATCGTGGGCCTGTCCCGCGCCAAGGCGATAGTGGGCGGCGCTTTGCTGGCCGCACCCGCTTTGGCGACGGGCTTCATCGCGCTGGACGGCAAATGAGGGAGATGCGCCGCATGATCGCCGAAGAGGACGCGATGCTCGCGCAGGAGGGGCGGCCCGCGCGCATGGTCGCGGCGGCGCGGCGAAGCTGGGCCATCGTCCGGCGGAATCGCGTGATCCTGTTCGTCACCATGGCGCTGTGCGTGCTGGCGGGCCTGATCTTCATTCTGATGGCGACGCCGGATTATCGCGCGACCGCATCGGTCGAGGTGGAAGATGTGCCAGCGGGCGCAGCGGGCGCAGGGGCAATGCAGCGGCCCAATGCGCCGGGCGACACCGAATCCCTGATGCAAACGCAACTGGAAGTGCTCCGCAGCCGCGCGCTGGCCGAAGAGGTGGCGCGCGAACTGGCTCTGGTCGGGGGGCGGACCTTCTTCGACGGGATGGATCGCAAGCGCCCTGAACAGGGTGCGGGATCGCTCAGCCAGCGTCAGGTCGAGCAGGAAACCGTCCTTAATCTGCTGCGCGACAATCTGGATATAGACCTGCCCGGCAAGTCGCGGGTCATCCATATCAGCTTCACCAGCGCCAATCCGGTGCTGTCGGCGCGGGTGGCCAACAGCTACGCCGACAGCCTGATCCGCGCCGACCTGAAACGCGGATTCGAATCGGGCGTGCAGGCGCGGCGTTTCCTGCTCGGCGAACTGGACGGCGCGCGGCAGGACTTGGAACGGGCGGAGCGCGATCTGGCGGTTTATGCCGCGCGGGTGGGTGGCACGCCTGCGGCGGCCGATGGCGAGGGTGAGGGCGATGCCGCCGCGCCCACGCCGCAAGGGTCGGTCACGGCGCGGCTGGCGCAGCTCAACGCATTTCGCGCGCAGGCGGCGGCAGAGCGGATCGCGGCGGCGAAGAAATGGGAAAGCGCGCGCCTGTCCAGCGCCGAAACCCTGCCCGAAGTGCTGGGCAACGGCGCGATGCAGCAACTGATGGCCGAGCGCGCCGAAGCGCGGGCCGATCTGGTCCGGCAGCGGCAGTTCCGCAAGGACGATCATCCCGAAATGCGCGAAGCGCGGGCGCGGCTGGCGGCGCTGGACGACCAGGCGCAGGCGATGGCGAACACGATCCGCGCTTCGCTGAAGGAACAATATGACGTCGCGGTCCATGGCGAAAAGCAGATCGCGTCGGAGATCAAGGATCTGGAGCGGCAGGCGCAGGTGGAGCGTGGGCGCGACGTGCAGATCAGCATCATGGAGCGTTCGGTCGACACGTTCAGGCTGCTGCATGACAGCCTGTTGCAACGCTATCGCGACATGGCTTCGCAGGCCGGTTTCCAGGCGGGCCGCATTCAGCCGCTGGATCGCGCGGCGGTGCCTGCCCGTCCGTCGTCGCCCAATGTCGGCCGCACGATGCTGCTGGCTTCGCTGGGCGGGCTGTTGCTGGGACTGTTGCTGGTGGCGTTGCGCCATATGTTCGACGATGCCGTGACGTCAGGCGAGACGTTAAGCGAACGGGTCGGCCTGCCGATGCTGGGCGCTGTTCCGGTGACGGGCGACCGGGCGCAGCCGCAGGAGATTTTCAGCCCCATCGCTTCATCCTTGTTGCTGGCTTCGGTGGAAGGGCTGCCGCGCTCCATCCTTGTGACGAGCGCGCAGGAGGGGGAAGGCAAGTCGCTTACGCTCAACGCGCTGGCGCGGGCGCTGGCGGGGTTGGGGAAGAAGGTGTTGCTGGTCGATGCGGACATGCGCCGGCCGGTGCAGCATCGCCTGTTCGGGCTGGTTCCCGCTTTGGGCATCAGCGAGGTTATGACCGGGCAGGCCAGGGTGGAGGATGCCATCATGGAAACGGGCGTGGCGGGCCTGTCGATCCTGCCTTGCGCCGCTATTCCGCCCAATCCGGGCGAGTTGCTGGCGACTCCGGCTCTCGACGCGCTGATGAACCATGCGCGCGAGACGTTCGATACGGTGCTGATCGATGCGCCGCCGATCCTTGGGCTTGCCGATGCGCCGCTGCTTGGCGCGAAGGCCCAGGCGACGGTGCTGGTGGTCGAATGGGGCCGCAACCATCATGGCGGGCTGCGGGTCGCTGTCGAGCGCCTGCGCCGGGCGGGAGGGAGCATCATCGGCGGCATCCTGACCAAGCAGCAGGGCCGCGCCTATGATTATGACTATCATCGGGGCGGATAGTGGCTGCGTTCAGAATGGGTGATCGGGTGATTTGCGGACACTCAAATTCATTCGCCCTGAATAGCCACTGAGCGAAGTCGAAGTGGCGTATCGAAGGACTGATGTCGCACAGAACCCTTCGATACGGGTCTTCGACAAGCTCAGCCCCTGCTCAGGGCGAACGAGTGTCGGGAATGGCCGAAACCGGCCGTTCGTCTGAATAACGTTCGACCGCTCCCTTTCAGGCGCGGGTCATCAGGCCTTCCACCAAGCCCTCGAACAGGCGGCGGCCGTCAGTCTTGCCGTGAGCGGCTTCAATGACGCGTTCGGGGTGGGGCATCATGCCCAGCACATTGCCGCCTTCGCCCAGGATGCCCGCGATGTTGCGGGCCGAGCCGTTGACGCTTTCCGCATAGCGCAGCGCCACGCGGCCTTCGCCTTCAAGGCGATCGAGCGTTGCGGCGTCCGCGAAATAATTGCCGTCATGATGAGCGACCGGATACGTCACCGTTTCGCCCGCATCATAGCGGCTGGTGAAGGCGCTCTGGGCGTTTTCGACGGTCAGCGCCACGTCGCGGCAGACGAAATGGCCGCCCGCATTGCGGAGCAGCGCGCCGGGGAGCAGGCCGCTTTCGGTCAACACCTGAAAGCCGTTGCAGATGCCCAGCACATAGGCGCCGCGGTCCGCCGCCTTCGCCACCGCCTGCATGACCGGCGAGCGCGCGGCCATCGCGCCGGAGCGCAGATAGTCGCCATAGGAAAAGCCGCCGGGCACGCCGATCAGGTCGATGTCGGCGGGCAATTCGGTGTCGCGGTGCCACACCATTGCGGGCTTCGCGCCCGTAGCTGCCTCGAACGCCACCGCCAGATCACGGTCGCAGTTGCTGCCGGGGAAGACGATGACGGCGCTTTTCATGGCTCAGGCCACCTTTTCGATGCGGTAGTTTTCGATCACCGTATTGGCGAGCAACTTGCGGCACATGGCGTCGATATCCTCATCGCTGGTGCCATCGGCCAGATCCAGTTCGATCAGCTTGCCGGCGCGCACGTCATTGACGCCGGCAAAGCCGAGCCCTTCGAGCGCATGATGGATCGCCCTGCCCTGCGGATCGAGGACACCGCCCTTGAGGGTGACGAAGATGCGGGCTTTCATGAGACAGGAAACTCCGTGGATGGCTTTCGCGATCCCCCTAGGCGCGAGAGGCCGCGCAGGCAAGAGGATATGCCGTTCCCGCTGCGCGCGAAAGGGCGCGGGGGCTTTTCACCCGCCTGCCGACCTGCTTTAGGCGAGCGCATGGATTCCTCCCTGCTTTATTATGCCTGCGCCATCATCGCTGTCATCATTTCCGGACTCGCCAAGGGCGGGTTCGCGGGGATCGGATCGTTGGCGATGCCGATCATGGCGCTGGCGATTGATCCGGTGCGGGCCGCCGCGATCCTGCTGCCGATCCTGATATTGCAGGACGCGGTCAGCGTCTGGGCGTTCCGGCATAGCTGGGACCGGCATGTGCTGACCGTCATGCTGCCGGGCATGGCGATAGGCGTGTTGCTGGGGTATCTGTTCGCGGCGAAGGTGCCCGAAACCGCCGTTCTGGGCGTGTTGGGCGCGATTTCCGTTCTGTTCGGGCTGCAAAGGCTGTGGGTGGAGCGGGGCGGGGCCATCGTGCTGCCGTCCAACTCTCCCGCCTGGGTGGGGGTGCTGTTCGGCGTGGCGACGGGCTTCACCAGCCAGATCGCTCATGCGGGCGCGCCGCCCTTTCAGATGTGGGTGCTGCCCAAGCGCCTGCCGCGCGACGTGTTGGTGGGGACGACTGCCATTGCCTTTGCCGTAATGAACTGGATGAAGGTGCCCGCTTATGCTGCGCTGGGCGAGTTCACGCGAGCGAATCTGCTGGCGACGGCGATGCTGGCGCCGATTGCCATCGCGGCGACTTTCGCGGGCGTGGTGCTGGTGAAGAAGGTCGATCCGGCGCGTTTCTACACGCTGATCTATGTGCTGATGGTGCTGCTGGGCTTCAAGCTGATGGCGGACGCGATCCTTGCTTGAGGAAAGCGCGCCCGCCGGAATGATCAGTCCTTGCTGCGCTTCTTGCGGTGGGTGTCGAGGTCGAGCACGGTCGTATCCGCGCCTTCGGGCAGCAGGCCCAGACGGCGGGCGACTTCCTGATAGGCTTCGACTTCGCCGCCCAGGTCGCGGCGGAAACGATCCTTGTCCAGCTTCTCGCCCGTGGCCATGTCCCACAGGCGGCAGCCGTCCGGGCTGATTTCATCGGCCAGGATGATCCGGCTGAAGTCGCCGTCCCACAGGCGGCCGAATTCCAGCTTGAAGTCGATCAGGCGGATGCCGATGGCGGCGAACAGGCCGCACATGAAATCGTTGATGCGGATCGCCATGTCGGCGATGTCGTGCATTTCTTCCTGCGTGGCCCAGCCGAAGCAGGCGATATGTTCTTCCGACACCAGCGGATCGCCGAGCGCGTCGTCCTTGTAGCAATATTCGATCAGGGTGCGGGGAAGCTGGGTGCCTTCCTCGATCCCCAGCTTCTTGCTGAGCGATCCGGCGGCGACGTTGCGAACCACGACTTCGATCGGCACGATTTCCACCTGCCGCACCAGCTGTTCGCGCATATTGAGGCGGCGGATGAAGTGCGTGGGCACGCCGATCTGGCCGAGCAGGGTGAAGATATGCTCGGAAATGCGGTTGTTGAGCACGCCCTTGCCGGTGATCGTGCCCTTTTTCTGCGCGTTGAAGGCGGTCGCGTCATCCTTGAAATATTGGATGATCGTGCCGGGCTCCGGCCCTTCGTAAAGGATCTTGGCCTTGCCTTCGTAGATCTGGCGGCGACGAGCCATGCGCGCTCCTGTCTTTCCTGAAAAAGAATCCGCCCCGGCAAACGCGAATCGAAGGGGATCAGCGGGTGCCGGGGCTGCTTGGGCCGCCCATAGACCAAAGCAGGCAGGGGTGCAATCGGCGTGCCGTCAGCCCCTACAGCACGTCGCCGAACATGAACCAGAGCAGCGCGATCCATGCGGCGAGGCCGATGACGCCAAGCAGGACGCCCGAACGCGCACGGAGCGCGGCGATCAGGCCGGTGGGTTCGTCCTCCATCTAGCTGGCGGGTTCCGCTTCGGATGTTTCGACATGGCCCTGCGCGTCCATCAGCAAGCCGGTGAAGGTTTCCCGCCACCAGCTTATGTCCTGCTTTTCCACGCTGTCCATCATCGCGCGCCAGCGTGCCTTCCGCTTTTCGAGCGACATGTCGAGCGCGCGGGTGATGGCGTCGGACATCTCCTCCGGGCTGTAGGGGTTGACGAGCAGCGCGCTTTTGAGTTGCAGCGCGGCACCGGCAAAGCGGGAGAGGATGAGGACGCCGGGATCGTCCGGATCCTGCGCGGCCACATATTCCTTGGCGACAAGGTTCATGCCATCGCGCAGCGGCGTCACCAGGCCGATTCGGGCGGCGCGGTAGATGCCCGCAAGCTGGTCGCGCGGATAACCCTGGTTCACATAGCGGATCGGGGTCCAGTCGACATCGCTATATTCCCCGTTGATCCGCCCTGCCAGCGCATCCAGCGTGGCCCGGATCTGTTGATAGCTTTCCACCTCCCCGCGTGAGGGCGGGGCAATCTGGGCCAGCACCACCTTGCGGTGATGTTCGGGATGATCCTTGAGGAAGCGGGCATAGCCGTTGAAGCGTTCCTCCAATCCCTTGCTATAGTCGAGCCGGTCGACGCCGACGATCAGGGCGCGGTCTTGCAGGGAGGCGCGAACCTGCTTGTGCATCCGCTGCGCCGCTTCGCTGGCGGCGGCCTGCGCGAAGGCCTGCGCGTTGATGCCGATGGGACAGGCGACGGCCTGAATGGTGCGGTCGCCCAGCGTGACATAATCCCCCTTCACCGTGCCGCCCATTTCCTTTTCGACATAGTGGCGAAAGGATTCGAGCCATTCCTCGGTATGAAAGCCGATCACGTCATAGGCGAACAGGCTGCTTACCAGTTTGCTGTGATGGGGAAGGGAAACGAGCAGGCGCGTGGGCGGCCAGGGGATGTGGAGGAAGAAGCCCATCCGGTTCCGAAGGCCCCGCTCGCGGAACATCTGGCCCAGCGGGATGAGGTGATAATCCTGCACCCAGACGACATCCTCCGGCTCTATCAGCGGATTGGCGCAGTCGGCGAAGCGTTGATTGACGCGGTTATAACCCCCTTCGAAATCGCGCTCATATTCGGCGAGGTCGATGCGGAAGTGGAATAGCGGCCACAGCGTCCGGTTGGCGTATCCATTATAATATTCGTCGACATCCTGCTCTTCGAGGTCGATGGTCGCGGTTTTGACGCCGTCATATTCCGCAAAGCCGATCTGGCCGGAAAAATGGTCCGTCACCTCGCCCGACCATCCGAACCAGATGCCGCGGCTTTCCCGCAGGGCTTGCGACAAAGCGACGGCAAGCCCGCCCTGATTGCCCGACTTGCCAGGACGGCTCACCCGGTTGGATATGACGATCAAACGGCTCATTGCAGGCGTCTCATCGCATCACACTCCATGGTTTGCTCAGCAGCACGGCGCAGTTGATGATACCGACCAATGAGTATGTTTGGGGATAATTGCCCCACAATTCCCCGGTCGCGGGGTCGATATCTTCGGATAGCAGCCCGGCGGCGGTGCGGCGGGACAGCATTTCTTCAAACAGCTCGCGGGCTTCCTCGACACGGCCGGCGTGGTGCAGCGCCTCGATCAGCCAGAAGGTGCAGACGTTGAAGGCGGTGACGGGCTCCCCGAAATCGTCGGGCGCGCTGTAGCGCAACATGTTGTTGCCGCGCCGCAGGTCCGCTTCCAGCGCGGCGAGCGTGCCGAGGAAATGGGGATCGTCCGCTTTCAGGAAGCGCAGGTCGAGAAGCTGGAGCAGCGATGCGTCGCGTGCGTCATCTTCGAAATTGGCGGAAATGGCCTTGCTTTCGGGGCGCCATGCCGCTTCGAGGATACGCTCCTTCATGGCTTCGGCTCGGGTTCGCCAATGCACGGCGCGCAGCGGCAGGCCGAGCGCGTTGGCGGCATGGGCCAGCCGGTCGCAGGCCGCCCAGCACATGACCGCGCTATAACTGTGGACATGGCTGCGGGTGCGTAACTCCCACAAACCCGCGTCGGGCTGATCATAAACCTGCCAGGCGCGTTCGCCCACCGCCTCCAGCGATTCGAAATCGGAATGACCCGCCATGCGAAGCAGGCGCTGGTCGATGAACCCCTGGACCGATGACAACACGATCTGGCCATAGGCATCATGCTGGATCTGTGCATAGGCGGCGTTCCCGACGCGGACCGGGCCCATGCCCCGATAGCCGGGCAGGTTGGCGGCTTCCCATTCCGTCAGCGTGGCGTTGCCGCGCACGTCGTAGAGCGGCTGAATATGCCCGCCGCGCGCATTGTCCACGATGTTGCGGAGATAGACGAGATAGCTTTCCAACACGTCGAGCGCGCCCAGCCGATTGAGCGCCTCAACCGTATAATAGGCGTCCCTGATCCAGCAGTAGCGATAATCCCAGTTGCGGCCGGAATCGGCATGTTCGGGGATGCTGGTGGTCAGCGCCGCCACGATCGCGCCGGTTTCTTCATGCTGGCAGAGCTTCAATGTGATGGCGGAACGGATGACCGCTTCCTGCCATTCGGCGGGAATCGCGAGGCCGCGCACCCAGACCTGCCATTCATGCACCGTATCGTCGAGCATCCGTTCAAGGGCGGGACGCAGGGCATCGGAAAAGCTTTCATCCGGTCCCATGAAGAAATGCATGTCATGTTCGAGCCGGAACCAGCTTTCCTGGCTGATGAGGCCGATGGGCGCGTTGGTCGATATACGCATCGCCATATAGGACAGCACGACGCGGATATGGTTGGAGCCATAGCTGATCGGCACGGCTTCCGAATGCCAGCTTGTCGTCGGGCGGAGGCGCACGCGAATACGGGGCGATCCGGCCACAGGGCGCACCACGCGGGCGAAGGCGACGGGCCGATACATGCGCCCCTGATGCCGGTGGCGCGGGCAGAAATCATAGGTTTCGACGGCATTGCCCTGCGCGTCGCTTTGCCGCGTCACCAATATCGGGGTGTTGCGGACATAACGCTGTTCGACCTGGATGCAGCCTTCCAATTCGATGGCCCAGAAGCCGCGCGCTTCCGGGCTATCCCATGGCTTGTTGTCCAGCAGGGCGGAAAAGACAGGATCGCCGTCCACGCGCGGAACGCAGGCCCAGACCATGCGGCCAGCCCGATCGATCAGGGCGGATGCCTGACAATTTCCGATAGGCCACAGGTCGAGCGTCCGCCCGTTTCCGCCCAGAAGAGTGTCGTTATGCTCGACGATCGGTTTGCCCCCTTATCCTGTTTCCTGCACGAAAAAGGGGTAGTCGGTTCAGGCCGACACCCCTTGGGCCAGATAATGCCTGACGGCCGCCACCTGTTCCAGGGAAAAGCCCGCTTGCGTTTCGCGCGGCGTTCCCACCAATATGCCATGGCCGCCCAGCGCGATGGCGGCGGCGAAGCCTTCCTCATCGGTCACATCGTCGCCGATGAAGAGGGGCTTGCCGCCCTGCATCGGGGCGCGGGACATGAGGACATGGACGGCGCTGCCCTTGTCCGCGCCGCCGGGGCGCAGTTCGAACAGCATTTTGCCGGGCTGAAGCTGAAGCCCGTGCCGTTCCGCCAGATCGGTCGCCAGATCGCCCGCTTGCGCGCCCCATTGTGGCGCGCCCCGGAAATGGAGACCGACGCTGATCGACTTGCGTTCGACCAGCAGGCCGGGCTTGTCGTCGGCAAAGGCGTGAAAGGCTGCTTCCGCCGCATCGACGGCGGCGGGGCGGGGCGGGGCATCCACCGGAGCGTCGGGCTGCGCGAACTCCAGGCCGTGCGTTCCCGCGAGCAGGAATGCGGAAAAGCCAAGCTCGCGCAAGGTGGCGACCGATCGGCCGCTCACGATGGCAAGGCGGCCGTCGAGCCTGTCGCGCAGCTGGTCGAGCAGGTGGAGCAGATCCTTATCGACCACCACGCCATCGGGCGTATCCGCGATCGGCGCCAGTGTCCCGTCGAAATCGAGAAAGAGGGACGCGCCGTCCAGCAGAGCGGATGGAGGCGAAGGAAGCGGATGGGCGGAAAGAGCGGAATGAGGCACCCCCTGAACGTGACGCATTGGCCGGATTTCGCAACCCCTCATTTGCTGCAACTGCACAATTCATGCGTCGGGACGGGCATGTCGGGCGTCATGCGGAAAAGCGTTCCCCATCGCTTCCCGGCTTGCTATTCGGCTTCATAATGACTGACTTTCGCGATCCGTTCGACGCCATCAAGGACCATCCTTTCGACGATGCGCTGTCGCAGCGCTATCTGGTCTATGCCCTTTCCACGATCACGGCGCGGTCGCTGCCGGACCTGCGCGACGGGTTGAAGCCGGTGCATCGGCGGCTGCTCTGGGCGATGCGGCTGCTCAAGATGGAGCCGGGGGGCGCTTCGCCCGAGGTGCTGATGGTCAATCCGGCGCGCAACACGACCGGATACAAGAAATGCGCCCGCGTCGTGGGCGACGTCATCGGCAAATATCACCCGCATGGCGATACGTCAGTCTATGACGCCATGGTGCGGTTGGCGCAGGATTTCTCGCTGCGGACGCCGCTGGTCGACGGGCAGGGGAATTTCGGCAATATCGACGGCGATAATGCGGCGGCGATGCGCTATACCGAGGCGCGGCTGACGCAGGCGGCGGCCGACCTGATGGCGGGCCTGGACGAAGGCACGGTCGAGTTCCGCCCTACCTATAATGGCGAGGATGAGGAGCCGGAGGTCTTTCCCGGCCTGTTCCCCAACCTGCTCGCCAATGGCGCGAGCGGCATCGCGGTCGGCATGGCGACCAGCATCCCGCCGCATAATGTCGCGGAACTGATCGACGCCGCCACGCTGCTGATCGACAATCCGGAGGCCGATCATGCCGCCCTGATGGAGATCGTGAAGGGGCCGGACTTCCCGACCGGCGGCGTGCTGGTGGACAGCCCCTCCATCATATCGGAGGCCTATGCGACGGGGCGCGGCGCGTTCCGGACGAGGGCGCGCTGGCACAAGGAAGAGGGCGGGCGCGGCACATGGGTCGCCATCGTCACGCAAATTCCTTTCCAGGTGCAGAAATCCAAGCTGATCGAGCAGATCGCGGCGCTCATCAATGACAGGAAGCTGCCCATCCTGGCGGATGTGCGCGACGAGAGCGATACGGAAATCCGCATCGTCATCGAACCGCGCGCGCGCACGGTGGACGCGGATGTGCTGATGGACAGCCTGTTCCGGCTGACCGACCTAGAAAACCGTTTCAGCCTGAACCTTAATGTGCTGGACGCCAGCCGGACGCCGCGCGTCATGGGTCTGCGCGAGGTGATGGTCGAATGGCTGCGGCACCAGATCGACGTGCTGGTGAAGCGCGCGCAGCACCGGCTGGACAAGATCGCGGCGCGGCTGGAACTGGTCGATGGCTATATCATCGCCTATCTCAATCTCGACCGGGTGATCGAGATCATCCGCACCGAGGATGAGCCCAAAGCGGTGATGATGGAGGAGTTCCAGCTTACCGACCGGCAGGCGGAAGCGATCCTCAACATGCGGCTGCGCTCCCTGCGGAAGCTGGAGGAGATGGAACTGCGGCGCGAGCATGGCTCTTTGCTGAAAGAGCGCGAGGAGCTGACGAAGCTGGTCGAAAGTCCGGCGCGGCAGCGTACGCGCCTGAAAAAGGATCTGGCGGATCTGCGGAAACGCTATTCGCCCGACAGCGAGATCGGCAGGCGGCGCAGTCTGGTCGAGGAAGCCGCCCCGGCGCGCGAAATCCCGCTGGAGGCGATGATCGAACGCGAGCCGATCACGGTCATCCTGTCCGAACGCGGCTGGATCAGGGCGATGAGCGGGCATCGCGACCTGGCTTCGGCCGATACGCTGAAGTTCAAGGAAGGCGACGGTCCGATGATCGCCTTTCACGCCCACACGACCGACAAGCTGCTGCTGGCGACGGAGACGGGGCGCATCTACACGCTGGGCGCGGACAAGCTGCCGGGCGGGCGCGGTTTCGGCGATCCGGTGCGGATGATGGTCGACATGGACAATGAAGGCGGCATCGTCGCCCTGTTGCCTGCGCGGACGGGCGGCGAGTTGCTGCTGGCCGCTTCGGATGGACGCGGGTTTGTGGCGGCGATGGGCGACGTGATCGCGGAAACGCGCAAGGGCAAGCAGGTGGTGAACGTTCGCGCCGAAGCGAAGCTGGCGGTCGTCCATCCGATTTCGCCGGAAGCGGACAGCGTGGCGGTGATCGGTGAAAATCGCAAACTGCTGGTCTATTCGCTGACCGAAATGCCGCGCATGGCGCGAGGACAGGGCGTGCAGATGCAACGCTATCGCGATGGAGGGCTTTCCGATGCCATTGCATTCCGCTTCACCGATGGCCTCAGCTGGACCATGGGCGGCGATACCGGGCGCACCCGCACCGAAGCGGACATGACGCCATGGCGCGTGGCCAGAGGCGCCGCCGGGCGAATGCCGCCCACCGGTTTCCCCCGCGATAATCGATTTTGACCTGAAAAGCTAAACGCGTTTCCAGAAAATTTACCGTTTCGTTTTACGCCGGAAATCATGTCGGTTCGAAGCGGCCTTTCAGACAAGTCCGGAAACGCGCCTGTGCGCGCGCGCGATGCGTCGCAAGCTGAGCAGATCATCGACACGGGGCAATGGCTGGCCGCCCTTGCCCACCATGCCGCCATTTTGACTCATGTGGACGGCGAATTGACCGTCGTTCGCACGAACAAGACCTTTGCCGAGGCATTTCCCCTCGCAACGCCGCAGGACAGCCAGGGCAAGAAAGTGTCCGGTGAATGGGCCAAAAAGGTCATGCGCTTCATAACATCGAAACGCGATGTCGCGAGTTTCGAGTTGCGGCGGGACGGATCATTGGGTCCGGAATATTTCCTGTGCATGATCGGGAACCTGCCATGCGCGAGCGATGGCGCGCCGCAATATCTCTTTACGGCGGTGGATTGCACGCGCGAACGCAGCGTCGAGAGAAGCCTGCGCCGCGAACTGTTGTCCGACGGATTGACGGCGCTGCCGAACCGCGCGGGATTCGGCGAGGAAATCGACGATCGCATCTGTCATTCGACCTGGCCTGAAAACGCGCAGTTCGGGATCATCGCGATCGACCTTGCCCGGTTCAGCCGCGTCAATGAATCGCTGGGCCCGATGGCAGGCGACGAATTGCTCATCACGGTGGCCAAGCGGTTCAAATCCTGCCTGCGGCAGGGCGATGTGCTGGCCCGGATTGGCGGTAATGATTTTGCAATCTTTGCTAGACTTAACAATGGATTGTCTGATGCTCTTCAGATCGTTCAACGGATAAACGACGCACTCAGCGCCCCCATCCGCCTCAGCGGGTTGCAGATACGGGTGGATTGCGCGATCGGCTGCGCCATTTCCGCAGGGCTGGACGAAGACCCTGACGATGTCATCCGCAAGGCTCAGGCTGCGGTCAAGATCGCCAAGCGAAGCGGCAAGGTCGAAATCTACCGCAATGGCGTGCTCAAGGAAGCGCAGCGGCGCTTCACGCTGGAAAGCAAGTTGCGCGATGCGCTGGCGCAGGGCGGGCTGACGCTGGCGTTCCAGCCGCTCATTCATTTGCAAACGGGAGAGATCACCGGCTTTGAGGCCCTGGCGCGCTGGCATGACCCGGAACTGGGCCATGTTTCGCCGGTCGAGTTCATCGCGGTGGCCGAAGAAAGCGGGCTGATCGCGCCGCTGGGGCGCTGGGCTACCTACGAGGCAACCCAGACGCTGAGCCGCTGGGACGCCAAATTCGGCGGACCCTTGCCGGTCGGCGTGAACGTGAACCTCTCGCCGATCCATATGGCGCGCGATGACGTGGCGTCCATGTTCGAGGAGGCGCTGCGCTATTCGGGGGTGGAGGGCAAGCGGCTGACCGCCGAAATCACCGAGAGCGCAATCGTGACGGACCCGGACAAGGCTCGCAAGCTCCTGTTTGCGCTCAAGGATTTGCAAATGCCGATCGCCATGGACGATTTCGGCACCGGCTATTCCAACCTGGCAAGCCTGCACAGCCTGCCGATCGACATATTGAAGATCGACCGCAGCTTCGTCTTTTCGATGCTGGAGGATCGCGACAAGGCGGTAATCGTGCGGACAATCCTGTCGCTGGCCGAATCGCTGGGCCTGCATGTGACGGCCGAGGGGATCGAAACGCAGGAACTGGCGCTGGAACTGCAACGCATGGGATGCTGGCAGGGGCAGGGCTATTATTTCGCCAGGCCGATGAACGAGGCCGATGCTTTCGATTATTGGCGCGCGCGCTGGAACTTCGAAACGGTCTGATCCGCGATCTCCGCGACGCGGGCGGCGTCGGGAAAGCCTTCCGCCACCCAGATTTCCTGCACTTCACCCAAAGCCTTCGCCACATCCGGCCCCGGCGTGAGGCCACGCGCGATCAATGCGCCGCCGCCGATGGGCAAGCGGGGCGGCGTCCATGCGTCGAGCGTGGAAAGGCCGGACAATGGCGCGGAACAATCGAGGAGGATGCGATCCGTCGCGCCTTCCACCCCGATGCGCCAGGCAAGTGTGCGTGGGGGCAGGTCGCCCGGCATGGCCTCCAGCGCGGTGACGAGCCGCTTGCGTGCCTTGTTGGAGAGCTTGAGCCGCGCGCCCACGGCATTGGCCGTTGAGGCATTGGCGGGCAGCAATGCGGCCAGTCGGCGCAACGATGCGGGATCGATTGCCGAAGCCGCTTCCCGTTCAATGAGGGTTGCGAGCCGTTCCACCCCCGCCACGTCGATTTCCGGCAGGACAGGATGCAATATGCCGCCCTCCACCATCAGGCGCAGGGCATGGATGGGCGCATCCACCGCCAGCAGCTTCAATAACTCATCGGCTATGCGTTCGCGCGACAGGGCCATCAGGCTGTTGGCAGCCGCCTTGCATGCGGCATAGGCCTCCGCATCGGGCGTTTCCTGACCGAAGCGGGCCAGAAAACGAAAATAGCGCAGGATACGGAGATGGTCTTCTGCGATGCGCGCGGAGGCATCGCCGATGAAGCGCACCCGCCGTGCCTCCAGATCGGAGACGCCGCCGAAAAAGTCGCTGATCTCGCCGGTCAGCGGATCAGCGTAAAGAGCGTTGATCGTGAAGTCGCGCCTGGCCGCATCCTCCCGCCAATCGTCGGTATAGGCGATGGTGGCGCGGCGACCGTCCGTGCTGACGTCATGGCGCAGCGTCGTGATCTCGACCGGGCCGCCCGCTATGACGGCGGTGACGGTCCCATGATCGATGCCGGTCGGCACGGCCTTGATCCCCGCCGCTTTCAGCCGCTCCATGACCTGTTGCGGCGAGAGCGTGGTCGCGATGTCCAGATCGTTGACCGGCAGGCCGAGCAGGCTGTCGCGCACTGCCCCGCCGACGAAGCGGGCATGACCCCGATCCGCTCCGAGAGCGGCAAGCAGGCCGTGGAGGCCCTGTCGATGACGCCATGGCGCGTCAGGCAGCGATGCGGTCATAACCCAACCTGCGCGAAAGATTGGCAAGGATCGCAGCCGTGACGCCCCAGATGCGGCGATCTTGCCAGAATATTTCATAATAATGCCGCTCAACACCTTCAAAAATCATGGATTTATGAACGCGGTTTGTCGGGTCGAGAGCGAAGGCGAGCGGAAGTTCGAACCAGTCGTCCACCTCGCTTTGTTGAGGGACGAGCGGCAGGTCGGGGGGAATGACGCCCAGCACCGGCACGATGTCGAAGCCGGTGAAGGTGTGATAACGGTCGGAAATGCCGATGATCTGGACCCGGTCAGGCGGCAGGCCGATTTCCTCCCGCGCTTCCCGCAGGGCGCCGGCGATTTCGTCCGGATCGCTTTCGTCCACCCGGCCGCCGGGAAAAGCGACCTGCCCCGGATGCTTGCGGAGCGAGGATGATCGTTGCGTCAGGATGAGGCCCGGTTCCGGGCGCTCGGTGATCGCCACCAGCACGGCGGCGGGGGCCAGCACGATGTCGCCGTCGATGCGTGGGTCGTGCGTATCGGCGGGCAGTAGGGCGTTTCCTTCCTTATGCCCTTCGATCAGGGCTGCGCGCAGGCGTTCGGCCAATGTCATGCCGCATCCTCCAGCGGGAAGAATGTACCGTTGCTCCACAGGCCGATCTGCTCACCGCCTTCATCGAGGGCCATGTTCGCCAGTTCATAATAGACGCTGCGCGCGACCAGCGCCTCCATGCCGCCACGAACATGGAGATAGGGATGAGGGCCATTGTCGCCATTCCGCACGGTCAGGGCATTGTCCGGCCCGGCCGTCACCAGATCCCCGGTGTTGAGGCGGAAGGCGAGGGCGCGGTCCTGCCCTTCGCCTTCGCTTTTCAGTTCCACCGCGACGAAGGGCGCATCCTCCACTTCGATGGAAAGCTTTTCCACCGGCGTCACCAGGACATAGGAGCCGTCAGGCTCACGGCGCAGGATGGTGGAGAAAAGACGCACCATGGCTTCGCGGCCGATAGGCGATCCCTGATGAAACCAGGTGCCGTCGCGCGCGATCCGCATGTCGCTGTCGCCGCAATGGCCTGGATTCCATTGCTCGACCGGCGGCAGGCGCTTTGCGGCCAGCAGCCGGGCGATTTCGGTCAGTGACAGGCTGGCAAGATCGGGCGGCGGTTCCATCGGCATGGGGCCGAGATAGGGTGAGCCGCGCCCGAAGGCAAAAGGGAAATCAGCCCGCCACCGCAATTCGAGGGCTGAGCATCCCCTTGCCGCCAATCGTTCGTCCATCGACGGACAATGCGAGCAACCGCCGTGGCTCGAACGGGCCAGGTGCGTCCCATTCCCCGGTGCATTCCGCGGAAAAACCCCAGAAGCGGCCATAATATTCCGGGTCGCCGATCATCATCAGCGGTTCGGTCGCATGGGCGCGGGCAGCGGCCACCGCCGCGTCCATCATCGTCTGGCCATGACCGGTGCGCTGGATGGAAGGGGCGACCGCCACCGGCCCCACCATGATGAGCGGCGTTTGCGTGCCGTCTTCATGGGTGAGGGCGACCGGCCAGCTTTGCAGCGATCCGATCAGCGCGCCTTCTTCATCCACCATGCCGAAAGACAAGGCCGGGAGCCATGGCATCCCGTCCCGGATCAAATAGGCGGTGCGTCCGTGCCGGTCAGTGCCGAACGCCGCGTCCAGCAAGCGCTCGATCGCGTGTTCGGGCACAAGATTCAGGGGCACCAGTGATGACACGTCTTGCCGATCCGCCGTCAATGGCGCATGGACCGCGCCGGGAAGCGGCGGGCTTTAGCGCCTGTCGCGTAAATTGAAAGTGTAAACTGGTTCGTGCCGGCAGGTCCGGTGCGGCCCGATATGGCGAGCTATGGATACCCCATTTGACGATTTTCTGACGCTGGAGGTCAATAATCTGCACGTCGATGTGCTGACCGGCATCTATTCGGAAGAGACGCACCTGCCTCAGCCGTTGCGGATTTCCATCCGTGCCCAGCTCAAGATCGCGGACCATTATGAGCCGGATACGCCGCTGAGCCGGTCGAAAAACTATATGGACCTTAAACATGCGGCGACCGCGGCTCTGCCCGAAGGTCAGCATTTCACGCTGATCGAGGCGGTGGCGGACCATATCGTCGACACCATCTTCCTTCAGGACGACAGGGTCAGCCATGTCCAGGTGAAGATCGTGAAGCTGGCGCTGAGCGAGCGGGGCGAGGAAATCGGCATCACGCTAGGCCGCGGTCGCAAATAGGCGAGAGCCTATTTCTCTATCAAGCCGATCTCCATCAGCCGTTCCGTCAGATAAGCGTTTGCGCTGATCGGCGGATCGCGGCGAGGATTGTTCTCGCTGACGCATTGTGGCAGCGCGTCGATGATGAAATCAGGCCGCAGGTGCAGAAAGAAAGGCATGGAATAGCGCGGATAACCGCGCCGATCCGGCGGTGGATTGACCACGCGGTGGCTGGTCGAAGGCAGGACGTGATTGGTCAGCCTTTGCAGCATATCGCCCACATTGATGACCAGCGCGCCGGGCGGCGGCACCACAGGCAGCCAGTTCCCGTCGCGATCCTTCAACTCCAGCCCGCCTTCTTCCGCGCCGAGCAACAGGGTGATGAGGTTGATGTCCTCATGCGCGCCCGCGCGAATGCCGGGGGCTTGCGGGGAAACGGGGGGATAATGGAGCAAGCGCAGGATCGAATTGCCGTTTCGGATGGCGCCGTCGAACCAGCCTGCCTCCAATCCCAGATACAGGGCGATGGCCGATAGCAGTTCGGCGCCCACACGGTCGAACTCCGCGAAAAGCTGCGTGAATATGGGGCGGAAACCGGGCAGTTCGTCAGGCCAGATGTTGGGCGGCATGGTTCGCCCGAGCGGGTCGCCCGTCGGCAGGTCGCGCCCGACATGCCAAAATTCCTTAAGGTCGTTTTCGCGCGCACCCCTGGCGATTTCCCGCCCGAACGCGGTATAGCCGCGCTGCCCGCCATTGGCGCGCGCATCGTAACGGGACTTTGCCGCATCCGGCATCGCGAAGAACCGGCGGGTCAGCATCCATCCCCTCTCGATCAGCGCCGGGTCCATGCCATGATCGCCTATCATCGCAAAGCCGAACTGCTGGAAGGACGCGCCAAAAGCCATGGCAAAGGCGGGTTTGTCCATGGCCGTCATCGAGAGCAAAGGCATTTGATCCAGCACGGATTGAGTCACGCCATCACCTCGCTTGCCCGAATGTCATCCGGTCCTTGATCGTCCTTTGCCGCTCATGCAAGGAGGGAGCATGAATTATTGGCTGATGAAATCCGAACCCGATGTCTTTTCCTACGATGACCTGGTCGAAAAAGGGAAAGCGGAATGGGACGGCGTGCGTAACCATGCGGCAAAGCTGCACATGATGGCGATGAAGAAGGGGGATCTGGCCTTCTTCTATCACAGCAATATCGGCGTCGAAGCCGTCGGGGTGATGGAGATTGTGGAGGAGGCCGCGCCCGACAGCACGGACGAGACGGGAAAATGGGTCGCCGTCCATGTGGCCCCCAAGGAAAAGCTGGCCAAGCCCGTGACGCTCAAGGCCATGAAAGCCGATTCGGCGCTGTCCGACATGGTGATGTTGCGTCAATCGCGCCTGTCGGTGTCCCCGCTCAGCAAGGCGGAGTTCCAGCATATCCTTGCCATGTCAAAGGCTTGATCTGCCAACCGATATGATTGCGTGGCGCGCAATCGTTCCGGCATGATTTGCGATTGCCGTGCGGGTGCGCGTCGGCGACATTAATCCTTGAGAAAACAAGAAATTGATAGAGGTGTTTGATCGGCATTCACAAGGAGATAACCTATGCGAATGCTGTCCAAATCTGCTGTTGCCGCCGTTCTTGGCGTTCTTGCCACGTCCACAGTCGCCCATGCCGAAGATGCGCCCAAGCAGCGCTTTACGCATGAAGGCTATACCTATATATATGAAGTGAAGGACACCAAGACGGGCCAGGTCATCAACGGCCGCCGTTTTCCGGATGCCGTAGCCTTTAACCTGTCGGTCAGGAACGGCCGCGTTTCAGGCGTAACCGGGGGACAATCCGTGGCCTTCAAGGTGGCCGATGCGAAAGGCGCGACTTCGCAATAAGCCCCCGCTGGCAATATAAAAAAAGGGGCGGTTCCCGATGGGGAGCCGCCCTTTTCCTTATGCCTATGTGCGATTGGGTCAGCGGCAGCGACGCTTGCTGTCGATTTCCTTGCCGAGCAGCGCGCCGCCCGCGGCACCCAGGATCGTGCCGGTCGCGCGGTCACCATCGGTGTCGATGGCCCGTCCCACCAGTGCACCGCCTACACCGCCGACGATCAGGCCGGTGGTGCCGTTGGACTTGCGGCAATAGGTGCGGCCGTCGCGACCACGCCATTCCTTGTAACGGTGATGCTTGCGAGCCTGCGCGCCGTCCGTCGGAAAAGCCATGGAAACGGGCACGGCCAGCGACACTGCGGCCAGGGCTAGAATGGCTTTACGCATTATTATCTCCTCCGAATAGCGTTTGCCGGTTCAACCCGGTAACTCATAGCAAGGTTGCATGAACGTGCGGCAACGGTGGAAGGCGCTGTTATCCCTGCGGATAATTTTCCGACGAATGGGAAAGTGGCTGCGATGAACGGAAAAAACATTCCGACACTTATCGCTATTTCCGATCAGGGAATTGGGCCTTATCCGGTGTGGATATGCCATTCAAGTAACTGTTATTACTTGTATAAACTGACTTATCCACATCTATCCACAGCTTTTGAATGGCGCGGCCCCCATGATCGTCAAAATTCGCTTTGCTCGACTCGCCTGTCATGAGAGCATTGCTTTACCGAGACAGGAAGGAAAGGAGAAATCCCGACCAGCAAGGCCTGAGAAATCAGTAGTTTGCGAACTGTTTTGGTAGTTCGTTCTGAAACATGATCCGTAAGGATCGCGTGGAAGGCGGACGGCTTTCTGGAAAGAAATGCCAAGTGCGCGCGAAAGTGAACGCCGGGCATGGCCATACAGGAAGTTCGGTGACGGAACAGGACGTCAGTCCAAAGCCCTCGCCAATAGCGATGTGGACGCCTTCAAAAGCGAAAACATCGGTCACGCCGAGGTTGATGATCGCATTTCCGACAGGAAATGACATCATGCACCCCGACGGAAGTGGGGACCGGCAGTGATGCCGGCCCCCATTTTGTTTTGGGCGCGCAGAGCTTGTAGAGCGGCGTCCTGGGGTAACTCTTAATGGCCATCCTCAACTCAGGGGAAATATGAGGTCTTATCGAACAAATTAAGGTCAGGCGTGGTGGAGGATATTCACTGTGACATCGCCATGCGGCCTGCGCTCAATCGCCCGCCAGTTTTCGGGCGCGTTCTCTCCATGTGCTGGCCAGCACCGGCGTATTGGCTAGCATGCGGACGCCTTCAATATCCGTCCTGTGCCCTCCACCGATCAGCAGGCGGAACACGCGTTCGACTGGCCATTCGGGCAGGGGGCGATCAAGCAGGTCCATCGTCATGCCCGCCTCTGCCTTGCCCTGGCGAATGACGCGGAGATAGATGCCGCAACGCGCCGTTTTGACAATCGTCGTCATGACGTCGCGGGCGCCGAAGCGATGATCCAGTTTCCAACAGGGCTGGCGGCCATGGCTCACTTCTACGATCGCGCTGCCCAGACTATATCGGTCGCCAAGGCGGATGTCGGCTTCCGTCATCCCATGCGCCGCGATATTCTCCCCGAACGCGCCGGGCGCGTCGAGCAGTGGGTGGCCGGGCTTGCGTTCCTTCCACCAGCCATAATGTTCCTGCGGATAGAGATGGATCGCCTTGTCCAAACCGCCATGATGCACGCGGTCGGCGACGCTATCGCCATCCAGTCCTTCCCAGCCGATATGGACCGGCCCGGATAGGGGCTGCTTGGCGATCGCGCTGTGATCGTCTCCCCGGAAAGGGCGGGGCGATCCCACCAGCAGCGCGCTGATCGTCATGCCGGAATTGTTCATGTCTCCCCATGGCACGGGAAAAAGCCGACCGGGAGGGCCAGTGGAGAAAAAGAGGCAATCAACTGGCGCTGAGTTCCGACCACAGCTTCAGCACTTCGCTGCCCGTATCCGTGATGACGAGGCAGGCGGGGTTCTGCCGGGAACCGTTGCGGCGAACCTGCATGCCTTCGATCCGGTATTCGATCTGATGGTCGAAACAGGCTGCGATCCGCCCGCGGCCCACGCCCTGACCCCAGTTCCATCTGACGCGCATTCCCTTGTGAAGGCGATCGGGCATGGCGGGGTCTCCGTTCGTGTTACGGGGCGTTGGTCCCCGCGATAGCAAAATGTCCGAAGCGGGCGCGGGTTCCCTTGGGTTTTGGCGCGGGCTGGGTTAAGGGGCCGGGATGGATGCAACCGGGCTGCGCGTGGCGCTTTTCAGCGGCAATTACAATTATGTGCGAGACGGCGCGAATCAGGCGCTCAATCGCTTTGTCGGCTATCTGCTGCGGCAGGGCGCGGCGGTACGCGTCTATTCCCCGACCATAGATCCACCCGCCTTCGAACCGACCGGCAATCTGGTGAGCGCGCCTTCCATTCCGGTGCCGGGACGCACGGAATATCGGATTCCCTATCGCATGTCTGGCGCGGTGCGGCGCGATCTGCGGGCCTTCGCCCCCAATCTGGTCCATGTGTCCAGCCCCGATCCGCTGGGGCACCGCGCGGTGAGCTGGGCGCGAAACAACGGGCTGCCCGCCGTGGCGTCCGTCCATACGCGTTTCGAAACCTATCCGCGCTATTATGGGCTGGCCTTTCTGGAGCCGGTGATCGAATCGATGCTGCGGCGCTTCTATCGCCGTTGCGACGCCATCGTGGCGCCGTCCGAATCGATGGCGCAACTGCTGCGCGAACAGCGGATGAGCTATGATGTGGGCATCTGGACCCGTGGCATCGACCGCGAAATTTTCCACCCAGGCCGCCGCGATACCGAATGGCGGCGGTCCGTCGGGATCGGCGACGATGTACCGGTCATCGGCTTTATCGGTCGGCTGGTGATGGAAAAGGGGCTGGATGTCTTTTCCGACAGCATTGATCAGCTGGTTGCGCGGCAGGTGCGTCACAAGGTGTTGGTGGTCGGCGAAGGGCCAGCGCGCGAATGGTTTCAGAACCGATTGCCAGACGCCGTATTTACGGGGTTTCAGAAGGGCGCCGATCTGGGACGCGCGGTGGCGAGCATGGACATGCTGTTCAATCCTTCTGTCACGGAAACTTTCGGCAATGTGACGCTGGAGGCGATGGCGTGCGGCCTGCCGACCGTGGCGGCCCGCGCGACCGGCAGCGAGAGCCTGGTGACGGACGGAGTGACCGGGCGGCTGATCCGTCCCGGCGCGATTGGCGCTTTTGCCGATGCGCTGCAGACCTATTGCTCCGATGCGGCGGTGCGAGGACAGGCGGGGCAGGCCGCCATGGCGGAGGCGGAACGCTATGGCTGGGATCAGGTCAATCAGGCGCTGGTCGATACCTATGTGCGCGTCATCCGCCAGCGCGCCCAAGGTGCGATGATGAAGGCCAGCCCGGT
>Ga0180223_1000922_pt1 | contig 27992 bp, 30 predicted proteins | sample eDN5th30CKraftOP_FD_151337 | JGI IMG/M metagenome (GOLD analysis project Ga0180223, IMG submission 151337) | Enriched Organic Plus compost microbial communities from Emeryville, California, USA - eDNA 5th pass 30_C Kraft OP (version 2) (version 2) ... | reverse complement strand
GCCCTCGCCCACCTCGCCGCGGCGTGCCGTGCCGTGCGCGCGGCGACCGTGCTGACCGACGACGGCTTCGAGATCGCACGCGTGCCGAGCGCGGGCGGCGGGGCCCGCCTCGCGAGCATGGCGAGCACCCTGCAGGCGCTCGCGGATGCCGTGGCGCGCGAGCTGCGCATCGGCCCGAGCGAGCACGTGCAGCTCGCGGCCGCGCATGGCGCCGTCGTCGTGCTGCGCGTCGGCACGCGCCCGTGCGCCCTCGTCGCGGTGCTCGACGACCACCCCGGCGTCGACGATCTCGCGGAGCTGCAGACAGCGGCCGAGCGCCTCGACGCTGCGCTTCAGGACTGAACCGCCGCTCGCCCGACGGCCCCCGTTCGGGGCGCGCGCCGATGAGGGTCGCTCCGCTACTCTGGGTGCGGCGCGCCATGCGCGTCGACGGGTGTCGCCCGATACCCGCCATCGACGACGAAGAGCCACCGTGATCGACGACCGCCAGGTCCCGGCCGGCTGGTATCCCGACCCGCTGGGGCTCCCCCAGCTGCGGTGGTGGGATGGCCAGGGCTGGGCAGAACACACCTCCGAGGCACGCCGCCCCCTGGTCGGGCAGCAGGCGCGCACGGTCGCGTTCGCCGAGCCCGCGGACGAGCTCGTCGAGGAACCCGCCGACGCCGCGCCCACGGCCGCGTCCGCGGGCGACCCCGTCGTACCGCCGACTCCCGCACCCACGGCTCAGGCATCCGAACCGGCTGCGCTTCCCGCCGGCAGTTCCCAGCCCGTCCAAGGTTGGGGCGGCGCGGCGCTCACGATCCACTCGATGCGCGTCGCGGGGGTTCCCACCGTGCTCGACGTCGAGGTCGCGGGGCATCCGCCGCTCGTCATCGACATGCGCCACAGCGCGTTCGCGTGGCAACTGAGCCTCGACCGCTTCCCCGCCGAGCCGTCCGCCGTGGCGGTCTCGGTGCGCATCGTCGAGCCCGGCGCGCCCGCCCCCTTCGAGCTTCCGGGCTCGTCGCTCGATGGGCTGCTGTGGAAGGTCGGTTTCGCGGCCTTCCCTGACGAGCTCGCGCCCTGGCTGCGCCCGGGCGAGGCCTACCGCCTGCGGCGCTGGCCCGACCTCACGGGTTTCGAGCCCGAGACCGATCCCGTGCGCCAGGCCGCGATGCTCAGCAACGGCGTCTTCTCGCTCGAACAGCTCGCGAGCTTCACGGGCCGCTCGATCGAGCCCACGCGCTCGCTCCTCAACGCACTCGGCCTCATGGGCGTCCTCGAGGTCGTCGCGCGCTGACGCGGCTCGCGTCCACCCTCCTCCCGGATACGCCTCAGTAGGCTGGGAGCATGGAGGGATTCGTCGCCTGGTGGGAGGGTCTCGGCGGGTGGCAGGTCCCGATCCGGGTGCTCCTCATCATCGTGGGCGCCATCATCGTGCGGCTCGTACTGCAGCTCGTCATCCGCCACGTCGTGCGCTCCATCGTGTCGGGCGTCAAGAAGAAGCAGGGCGTCGACGACACGCAGGCCCTCGGCGTCGCGCCCCTCGCGGCCGTGCGCGTCGTGCAGCGCACGCGCACCCTCGGCGGAGTGCTCTCGAGCGTCGTCACGACCGTCGTGGTCATCGTGGCCTCGCTGCTCGTCATCACGACGATCTCGCCGGATGCCGCGGGCGCCTTCTCGCTCATCACGGCCGCGATCGGCGCCGGCCTCGGCTTCGGCGCCCAGAACATCGTGAAGGACGTGCTCAACGGGTTCTTCATGGTCATCGAGGATCAGCTCGGCGTGGGCGACGTCGTCGATCTCGGACCCGCGACGGGCGTCGTGGAGTCGGTCGGCATCCGGATCACCGACATCCGCGATGTCAACGGCACGCTCTGGCACGTGCGCAACGGTGAGATCGTGCGGGTCGGCAATCTCTCGCAGGGATGGGCGCGCGCCATCATCGACCTCGCCGTTCCGTACGACACCGACACGGACGAGGCGCAGCAGCTCATCCTCACCACGGCCCTCGACATGGCGGCCGAGCCCAAGTGGAAGCGCCTCATCATGGAGAAGCCCGAGGTGTGGGGCATCGAGTCGATCTCGGCGGAGGCGATCGTCATCCGCCTCGTCGTCAAGACACGCACCTCGGCGAGAGACGACGTCGCGCGCGAACTCCGGTTGCGACTCAAGCGCGCGCTCGACGTCGCCGGCATCCGCTTGCCCGCCCTCAACTCGATCGTGCTCTCGGGCTTCGAGGGCGCGGGGTCGATCCGCGGCGCGCGTCCGCCCAAGACGGCGCAGCTGCCCGTCGTCGAGAAGCCCAAGGCGAGCAAGGCCTCGCGCGTTCCGAAGGGCGAGGGCTCGTGAACCTGCACATCCGCATGGGTGACGGCGGTGATGTCGTCGGCGCGAGCTTCTGGTCGGAAGTCGGGGGCCGCGCGACGTTCGAACGCATCGTGCGACGCTTCTACGAGGGAGTGCGCACCGACGAGCTCCTGTGGCCCATGTATCCCGAGCACGACCTCGAGGGCGCGATCGAGCGCCTCACGGGCTTCCTCGAGCAGTACTGGGGCGGGCCCGGGACGTACAGCGAGCAACGCGGCCACCCGCGCCTGCGGATGCGACACCAGCCGTTCGCCGTGACCCCGGCCGCGCGCGACGCCTGGCTGCGGCACATGCGCGTGGCCGTCGACGAGGCCGGGCTGAGCCCGCTACACGAGGCGATGCTGTGGGACTACCTCGAACGTGCGGCACACGCCATGGTCAATACCGCCGATTGAGCCGGGCTCGATAGTGTTGGACAACTGACCGACTTCACGAGGGACGCGGGGGAACGGATGCCGGAGCAGGCCGACGCCATCATCATCGGAGCGGGGCTCGCGGGACTCGTCGCCGCATCCGAGCTCGTCGACGCGGGCAAGAAGGTGGTGATCCTCGAGCAGGAGCCCGAGGCGAGCTTCGGCGGCCAGGCCTGGTGGTCGTTCGGCGGGCTCTTCCTCGTCGACTCGCCCGAGCAGCGCCGCATGGGCATCAAGGACTCCCATGAGCTCGCCAGGCAGGACTGGCTCGCGAGCGCCGAGTTCGACCGCGCAGAAGACGACTGGGCGCGCGAGTGGGCCGAGGCCTACCTCGCCTTCGCTGCGGGCGAGAAGCGCGCGTGGCTGCGCGAGAAGGGCATCTCGTTCTTCCCCGTCGTCGGCTGGGCCGAGCGCGGCGGCTACACCGCGAACGGCCACGGCAACTCCGTGCCGCGCTTCCACATCGTGTGGGGCACGGGCCCCGCGATCGTCGAGCCCTTTGCGCGGCGCGTGCGCGAGGGCGTCGAGCAGGGACTCGTCGAGCTGCGCTTCCGGCACCGGGTCGACCGGCTCCTCACGAAGGGCGGTGCTGTCGTGGGCGCCGCGGGTGCCGTGCTCGCGCCGGACGACGCCGAACGTGGGGCGGCATCCAATCGCGACGAGATCGGCGAGTTCGAGCTCAAGGCCGGCGCCGTCGTCGTGGCCTCGGGCGGCATCGGCGGCAACCACGAGCTCGTGCGGCAGAACTGGCCCGAGTGGCTCGGCACGGCGCCCGAGCACATGCTCTCGGGCGTGCCCGCCCACGTCGACGGACGGATGCTCGGCATCGCGGCCAAGGCGAAGGCGCGCCTCGTGAACCAGGACCGCATGTGGCACTACGTCGAGGGCATCGAAAACCACTCCCCCGTGTGGCCGCTGCACGGCATCCGCATCCTCCCCGGGCCGTCGAGTATGTGGTTCGACGCGACGGGGCACCGCCTGCCCGTCCCGCTCTTCCCGGGCTTCGACACCCTCGGCACGCTCGAGTACTTGCGGCAGACGGGCTACGACCACTCGTGGTTCGTGCTCGACCAGTCGATCATCGAGAAGGAGTTCGCACTCTCGGGGTCGGAGCAGAACCCGGATCTCACAGGCAAGAGCGTGCGCGAGCTGCTGCGCCAGCGGCTCGGCAAGGGCGCGACCGAGCCCGTCGAGGCCTTCAAGGAGAAGGGTCCCGACTTCGTCGTCGCCGACTCGCTCGACGACCTCGTCGCGGGGATGCGGCGCCTCGCCCCCGAGGTCGAACTCGACGTGCTCGCGATCAAGCACGAGCTCGAGGCGCGCGACCGCGAGCTCGACAACGCCTTCACGAAGGACGCCCAGGTGACGGCCCTGCGGGGCGCGCGCAACTACCTGGGCGACAAGCTCATCCGGGTCGCGAAGCCGCACAAGATCCTCGACGAGAAGCACCGGCCGCTCATCGCCGTCAAGCTGCACGTGCTCACGCGCAAGAGCCTCGGCGGCATCCAGACCGACCTCTCCTCGCGCGTGCTGAACGCTGCCGGGAAGCCCATCTCGGGGCTCTACGCGGTCGGCGAGGCGTCGGGCTTCGGCGGCGGCGGCATGCACGGCTACCGCGCGCTCGAGGGGACCTTCCTCGGCGGATGCCTCTTCACGGGGTTGCAGGCCGGGCGCGCGATCGCCGCCGCGGGTTGAGCAGCCATCGCTCGGCGAACCTCGAGAGAGCGCTGATTTCGACACGCGGCTGCGCCGCTACTCAATCAGCGGACTTTTCGCCACGCCTGCCGCGGGTTGAGTAGCCCGCGACAGCGGGCGTGTCGAAACCCGCACCCCGCGTCGACGAGTCAGCGGGACAGCGTCCAGGCGCGGCGCTTCACGAGCACGTGGCCGCGTCGCGTCGTGAGGCGCGTCCAGGGGCCCGTCTCGTAGGACTTGACCTCGTCGTCACCGAGGAAGCCGAGGCTCACCGCCGCGAAGCCCGCGCCCGCGGGGATGTGCTCGGCGCCCGGGATCTCGCGGCCCCACACCTCGGCGCGCACGCGGCGCACGATCGACTCGCCCACGGCATCCGGCACCGCTTCGGCGACCTCGGCGATGCCCTCACGCGCGACGCGATCGAGCGTCGCGGCATCCGGCCCGGGCACAGCGTGCCAGCCGCCACGCGGCGGAGAGATGGCCGCCCACGTCGCGGTGTGCACCTCCATGGGCAGCCCCACGGAAGCGGGTTCGTCACGGCCGGCGTCGATCGCGGCGACCGCGAGTTCTTGCGCGCGCTCGACGCGCAGCAGGAGGGAGCGGATGGGCACGACGACGTCGAAGCTCTCGCGGCTCGTGAGCGCGAGCGTGCGCAAGCCGAGCACCGTGGGCGTCTCATCGAGAAGCCCCACGGGGTAGAGCACGGCCGCATACACGGCGAGCACGCCGCCGCCGCCGATGAGGCGCACCGAGCCGTCCTCCACGCGCTGGGCACGCGCGAGGAACGTCTGCACGTCGTCGAGCGACGCGGGGTCGGCGAGGGTGAAGGAGCGGGCGGTCACAACCCTCCCAGACTATCCGGACGCTCGGGTCGCGACTTCTAGACTGGCCCCATGAGCGACCCTCGCGCCGGACTCGATCCGCTGACCGGCCTGCTGGCCACTCTCGATCTGACCGACACGGGCGCGCGCACGGCCGAGGACATCTTCACGGGGCCGAGCCAGTGGATGCCGGGCGGGCGTGTCTTCGGCGGACAGGTGTACGCGCAGTCGATCATGGCCGCCATCCGCACGGTCGAGGCCGGGCGCACGATCCACTCGACGCACGGGTACTTTCTCCGCCCGGGTGACGCGACGCTGCCCATCACGTTCTCCGTCGACCGCATCCACGACGGCCGCTCCTTCTCGACGAGGCGCACGCAGGCTTACCAGAACGGGCTCCCGATCCTCTCGATGATCGCGTCGTTCCAAGACGACGACCCCGGCCTCGAGCACCAGGTCTCGATGCCGGATGACGTGACGCCGCCGGAAGAGCTGCCCTCGGCCGCCGAGGTACTCGGCCCGATCGATCACCCCGTCGCGCAGTTCTGGGCCACGAGCCGCGCGTTCGACATCCGCCACGTCGAGCAGCCCATCTACCTCGCCGCCGACCCGGGGCGTGCGCCCCGTCAGGCGGTGTGGATGAAGACCATCGGCACGATGCCCGACGACGACGACCTGCATCGCGCGGCGCTCGCGTACGCGAGCGACTACTCGATCCTCGAGCCCGTGCTGCGGCGGCACGGGCTCTCGTGGACGCACCCCGGGCTCAAGATGGCGAGCCTCGACCACGCCATGTGGTGGCATCACCCGGCGCGCGTCGACGAGTGGCTGCTCTACGTTCAGGAGTCGCCCACGGCATCCGGAGGGCGCGGCCTCTCGACGGGACGCATCTTCACACGCGAGGGCGTGCTCGTCGCGTCGATCGCCCAAGAGGGCATGGTACGCGTGCCCGAGCTGCGTGGCTGACGGGGCCACGGCTCCCCCGTCGCGATAACGAAGGCATAACAACTGCGGTCCCGACTCGCACCGCCCGAACCTCGCGAGATGCCTGAGAACGCGGGCGAGTCGGCGGCATCGGGGGCCGTCAGGGCGGCCTGAAGGCGACCGCGCGCCGCTGCTACGGTGGTCGAGGCCTTCCGACGACGCGTCCGACACGATCGGAGGGCTGCAAGCCCAGGACCGCGCGCGCCGGCTGCCCACCCGCCGACGCTCGTATGGCAACGCGATGTCCGCGCCGTCACCCGTCGGCGCTGCGTCCGCGGGAGCACCGCTCCGCACTGGACGCCTCGTGGGCCCGGACCGTAACCGGAACCGTGCGCGACCGCGCACGGTCGAGGAGATCGTGACCGAGATCGCCCTTCGAGCCGAAGGCCTGTACAAGGTGTTCGGCCGGCAACCAATGGACGCCGTCGCCCGATTGCGCGAGGGGACGAGCCGCGATGAGCTCATCGGTGCGACGGCGGCCGTCATCGATGCGACCTTCGAGGTCAAGCGTGGCGAGATCTTCGTCGTCATGGGCCTCTCCGGCTCGGGCAAGTCCACGCTCATCCGGATGCTCAACGGCCTGCACCCCGCGACCGACGGCACCGTCACGGTCGGTGGCGAGATGATCACGGGCGTCCCCTCGGCGAGGCTGCGCGACATCCGCCGCGAGCGGATCTCGATGGTGTTCCAGCACTTCGCCCTGCTCCCGCACCGCACCGTCGCCGAGAACGTCGCCTACCCGCTCGAGCTGCGCGGCGTCGCCAAGGGCGAGCGCATGGCCCGTGCCGAAGAGGTCCTGAACCTCGTCGGGTTGGAGGGCTGGACCGACAGACTGCCGGCGGCGCTCTCGGGCGGCATGCAGCAGCGCGTCGGGATCGCCCGGGCGCTCGCGGCCGACACCGACATCCTGCTCATGGACGAGGCCTTCAGCGCGCTCGACCCCCTGATTCGCCGGGAGATGCAGGAGCAGCTGCTCGAGCTGCAGGCACGCCTGCAGAAGACGATCATCTTCATCACCCACGACCTCAACGAGGCGATGTTCCTCGGCGATCGGATCGCCGTGATGCGTGACGGGCGCATCGTGCAGATCGGCACGCCCGAGGACATCCTCACCGACCCCGCCAACGACTACGTCGAGCAATTCGTGCAGGATGTCGACAGGGCGCGCGTGCTCACTGCGGGGAACGTGATGGAGCGTCCCGTGCTCGCGGTTCCCGAGAGCGCCGGACCGCGCACGGCACTGCGGGCGATGCGCGACGGGTACTCCTCCGCCGCCTACGTCATCGGACGCGACCGCCATCTCGTCGGCATCGTACGCGACCGCGATGCGATGAGGCTCGTGCAGAACGGCGAGACGTCGCTGACCTCGGTCATCAGGCCGGTGCCGCAGTCGGTGAGCGTCGACGCGGTGCTCATGGATCTCTTCGTCCCCGCCATCGAATCGCCGTTGCCGCTCGCCGTCGTCGACGACGCGGGCCGCCTCGTGGGCGTCATCCCGCGCGTGACGCTGCTCGCGGCACTCGGACCCGGCGCAGCGGCGACGGGAGAGCTGACCCTGCCGCCGCCGCCTGTACCGACCACCGAGATCGACCTGCTGCTCACGGCGAGCGGATCGGATGCCGCGGATGCGATCGCCCGAGACGAGGCGCCGCGCTGATGGACGGTTTCCGCATCCCCGTCGGCGACTGGGCCGACACCGCGATCCGCTGGCTCAAGAGCAATCTCGACGACGTCCTCGACGGCGTCGGATTCGTGCTGCGCTGGCTCGTGGACACCCTCGCCGATCAGCTGCTCGCGGTCCCCGCGCTCCTGCTGATCGCGATCCTCGCCCTGCTCGGCTGGATCGCGCGCTCGTGGCAATTCGCCATCGGCGCGACGCTCGCGCTGCTGCTCATTGTCGCGATGGACCAATGGGAGCCTGCGATCCAGACGCTCTCGCTCGTGCTCATCGCGGCGGCCATCGCGCTCCTCATCGCGATCCCCATCGGCATCCTCGCGGCGCGCAACGCGACCGTCAGCCTGATCGTGCGACCGGTGCTCGACTTCATGCAGACGATGCCGTCGTTCGTCTACCTCATCCCCACCGTGCTGTTCTTCGGCATCGGCTTCGCCCCCGGCGTCGTCTCGACGATCATCTTCGCGCTGCCTCCCGGTATCCGGCTCACGGAGCTCGGCATCCGCGGCGTCGACCCGGAGAAAGTCGAGGCAGGACAGGCCTTCGGCGCCACGCCCGGCCAGATCCTGCGCGGCATCCAGCTGCCCCTCGCGAGCCCCACGATCATGGCCGGGGTGAACCAGGTGATCATGCTCGCGCTCTCGATGGCGGTCGTCGCGGGCATCGCGGGCGCCAATGGCGCCGGCAAGGAGGTGGTCGCCGCCATCTCGACGCTCAACATCGCCCAGGGAGTCGAGGCCGGTCTGAGCATCGTCGTGCTGGCGATCTATCTCGACCGTGTCACCTCGGCGCTCGGCGCCCCCGCCGCCCACAGCAGCTCCCTTCGCGCGGCCCTGCGCCGACGCCGGCTCGCCGCCGCCTGACTCCGCACTGCGCGGCGATGTCCGCGCGGCAATCCGACCTGTCCACCCCGATCCGACGGGACTCAATGAGAGGAACACCATGACGAAGCGCACCTTCACGCGCCCTGCCGCCATCCTGGCCGGCGTCGCCAGCCTGGCGATCGCCCTCGCCGGCTGCGCCGGCGACGGCTCCACGGGCAACGGCAACGGAGACGAGACCGAGGACATGACGATCACCCTCGGTTTCATCCCGAGCTGGACCGACGGCCTCAGCACGGCCTACCTGCTCGAGGATCAGCTCGGCAAGCTCGGCTACACGGTGGAGATGGAGACCCTCACCGAGGCGGCGCCGCTCTACACGGGCCTCGCCAATGGCGATGTCGACATCTACCCCTCGGCCTGGCCGGAGGTGACGCACGCCAAGTACATGGACGAGTACGGCGACGACATCGAGGACCTCGGCGCCTACTACGACAACGCCAAGCTGACGATCGCGGTGCCGAGCTACACCGACATCGACTCGCTCGACGAGCTCGCGGCGAACGCCGACAGGTTCGACAGCAAGATCTACGGCATCGAGCCGGGCGCGGGCCTCACGGGCGTCACCCAGGACTCGATGATGCCGGCCTATGGGCTCGACGGCTGGGAGCTGCTGACCTCGTCGACCTCGGCGATGCTCACCGAGCTGGGCGACGCGATCGACTCGCACGAGGACATCGTCGTGACGCTGTGGCGCCCCTTCTGGGCGAACGCCGCGTTCGACATCAAGGATCTCGAGGACCCCGATGGCGCCATGGGCGAGCCGGAGGCCCTGCACTTCCTCGCGACCAAGGGCTTCGCCGAGAAGCACCCCCGGGCCGCCGAATACATCGCGAAGATCAAGCTCGACGACGTCGCCTATGGTGCGCTCGAGGATCTCGTCGTGAACCAGTACGAGGAGGGCCAAGAGGCCGAGGCCGTCGACAAATGGATCCGCGACTACGGCGACTCGTACGAGGGCATCCTCGTCGACTGATCGCACGACCGGTCCCGCCGCGCGCGGGATACGTGCGCAAGGGCCGCTGCGGAGCACTCCGCGGCGGCCCTCTCCGTCGGCACGGAGATCAGCGTGCCGGCGCGATCCGCTGCCCCGCGATCGCGCCCGACGCGGCGACGACCGGATGCATGAGCATGAGCGCGACGACGCCCGGTGCCGTCGTGCCCGGGATGAAGCCCGTCAGCAACAGGATGACGTCGGGGATGAGCGACAGCACGACGAGCACCGGCACGAGAATGCGCAGCGCGCGTGCCGAGCGGCCCACCCATCGCACCACGAGCAGCCAGCCGCCGATCGCGACGAGGGTGCCGAGCACCGCGAACGTCAGATAGATCATGGGCTGCAGAGGGGGAAAACCGACGCCCGCGCCTTGCGCGACGAGGGCGATGAGGGTCGTGACGATCGCGGATGCTGCGACGGCGGCGAGCACCGTGAGCGTGACGGTGAGAGGGCGGGCGGCGGGTCGTTCCGTGGCGGCGGTCATGGCGGACTCCTGTCGGACATGGATGCGATGCCGTCGACGCTAGGCACGGAACGGACGGCCCGGAACCGCTCGGGGGAGTAACCCGGGCTACTCCCCCAGGAGCAGCATCCGATGACCGCTTCGCGGGCTCAACCGCGCTTGCCGAAGCGCACGGGCTCTTCGACGTACGGCGCGAAGAGCTCGCGCAGCTCGTCGGGGATGCGCGACGGCCGTCCGCTCTCGGCATCGACCATGACGAGCGTCGTCGACGCGATCGTGTAGAGCACGCGTGGTCCCGTGCCGGCCGGTGAGTAGACCTCGTAGCAGATCTGGAAGCTCGCGCCGCCCAAGTGCCCGATCCACAGCTCGACCTCGATGGGGCTGCGCTGGTACGGGATGGGGGCGAGGTACTCGACCTCCTGGCGCGCGATGAGGCTGATCGTCGAGGCGCCGGGGCGTGCGTCGATGACCGCGGTCGGGCGGGCGGCATCCGGATCGGTTCCGGCATCCGGACGCCAGAACGCCTCGATGCGCGCCTCCTCGAGCAAGCGCAGCATCTCGGCGTTGTTGACGTGCGCGTAGGCGTCGAAATCGCTCCAGCGCAGCCGGATCGGGATGTGGATGCGGGTCATCAGTCCCTGGTGAGCTTGCGGTACACCGAGCGGTGCGGCTTCGCGGCCTCGGGGCCGAGGCGCTCGACCTTGTTCTGCTCGTAGGCCTCGAAGTTGCCCTCGAACCAGTACCAGTTCGCCGGGTTCTCCTCCGTGCCCTCGTAGGCGAGGATGTGCGTGGCGATGCGGTCGAGGAACCACCGGTCGTGCGTGATGACGACGGCGCAGCCGGGGAACTCGAGCAGGGCGTTCTCGAGCGACTGCAGCGTCTCGACGTCGAGGTCGTTCGTGGGCTCGTCGAGCAGGAGCAGGTTGCCGCCCTCCTTGAGGGTGAGGGCGAGGTTGAGTCGGTTGCGCTCACCGCCCGAGAGCACGCCCGCCTTCTTCTGCTGGTCGGGGCCCTTGAAGCCGAACTTCGAGACGTAGGCGCGGCTCGGGATCTCGGTCTTGCCGACCGTGATGATGTCGAGCCCGTCGGACACGACCTCCCACAGGGTCTTGTTGGGGTCGATGTTGGCGCGCGTCTGATCGACGTAGCTGATCTTGACCGTCTCGCCGATCTTGAGATCGCCGCCGTCGAGCGGCTCGAGGCCCACGATCGTCTTGAACAGGGTCGTCTTGCCGACGCCGTTGGGGCCGATGACGCCCACGATGCCGTTCGGCGGGAGGCTGAAGCTCAGCCCGTCGATGAGCGTGCGGTCGCCGAAGCCCTTCTTGAGGTTCTTCGCCTCGATCACGACCGATCCGAGGCGCGGCCCCGGCGGGATCTGGATCTCCTCGAAGTCGAGCTTGCGCGTGCGCTCGGCCTCGGCCGCCATCTCCTCGTAGCGCGCGAGGCGCGCCTTCGACTTGGCCTGGCGGCCCTTCGCGTTCGAGCGCACCCAGTCGAGCTCCTCGGCGAGGCGCTTGGCGAGCTTGGCATCCTTCTTGCCCTGCACCTCGAGGCGCTCGGCCTTCTTCTCAAGGTAGGTCGAGTAGTTGCCCTCGTAGCCGATGAGTCGCCCGCGGTCGACCTCGGCGATCCACTCGGCGACGTTGTCGAGGAAGTAGCGGTCGTGGGTGATCGCGATGACGGCGCCGGGGTACTTCTGCAGGTGCTGCTCGAGCCACAGCACGCTCTCGGCGTCGAGGTGGTTCGTGGGCTCGTCGAGCAGCAAGAGGTCGGGCTTCTGCAGCAGGAGCTTCGCGAGCGCGACGCGGCGCTTCTCACCACCCGAGAGCACCGACACCTCGGCGTCCGCGGGGGGCGTGCGCAAGGCATCCATCGCCTGCTCGAGCTGGGAGTCGAGATCCCAGCCGTCGGCCGCGTCGATCTCCTCCTGCAGCACGCCCATCTCGGCGAGCAGCGCGTCGAAGTCGGCATCCGGATCGCTCATCGCGGCCGAGATCTCGTTGAAGCGGTCGAGCTTCGCCTTGATGGCGATGCCCTCCTGGATGTTCTCGAGCACGGTCTTCGACTCGTCGAGCTCGGGCTCCTGCATGAGGATGCCGACGCTGTAGCCCGGCGTGAGCTTCGCCTCGCCGTTCGACGGGGTGTCGAGCCCCGCCATGATCTTCAGGATCGTGGACTTTCCGGCCCCGTTCGGGCCGACCATGCCGATCTTCGCCCCGGGCAGGAACGCCATCGTCACGTCGTCGAGGATGAGCTTCTCGCCGACCTTCTTGCGGGCGCGCACCATGGAGTAGATGTATTCGGCCATGCCCTCGATCCTACGGGCGCGGCGCGAGCGGCGTTGCCGCCGTCGGGGGCCGCTGGCAGGGTGAGCGCATGGGGATCGAGGTGCGGCCTGCGTCGGTGTTCGCGGATGTCGCGACGATGGTCGGTCCGAAGCGTCCGGATGCCAACGTCTGCTGGTGCTTGAGCTACCGCATCGGGTCGGTCGAGAATCGGCGGCTCGTCGGCCCGGCGCGCGGTGAGCGCGTCATGCAGCTCGTCGCCGAAGATCCGCCGCCCGGCGTTCTCGCGTACGACGGCGACGAGGTCGTCGGGTGGGCGGCGGTGCATCCACGCGCCGACACGAGCTTCGCGCGCAACCGCCGCATCCCGCACATCGACGGGCTGGATGTGTGGGCCGTGTGGTGCATCCGCGTGCGACCGGGCCACCGCGGGCGCGGAATCTCGCACGCCCTGCTCGCGGGGGCCGTGGAGTTCGCGCGCGCGAACGGCGCCCCCGCCATCGAGGGCTACCCGGTCGACAATGACGGGCAGAAGGTCGACCTCACGATGGCGTACGTCGGCACGCGGGGGTTGTTCGAGAAGGCGGGGTTCCGGAAGGCCTCGGATACGACGTCGGTGGTCGGGGGGTTTCCGCGCGTGGTGATGCGGCTCGAGTTCTGAGGGGGGCTGGTTTCGAGACGCGTCGCTTCGCGGCACTCCTCAACCAGCGGGCACGTTCGTCGGGCGCTCCTCAACCAGCGGGCACCCTGCGCACGGGCGCTCGTCAATCAGCGGGCAGGGCAGGGGCTCAGGCGGGGCGCGCGGTGCCGATGATGCACCGGCCTGTCGAGAGCACGTCGGTCACGAGGCTCGTGTAGCCGATGTTGCCCCACTGACCGAGCAGGCATGTGTCGCCGAAGCGGATCGAGAACACGAGGTTGTCGGCCCCGATACCGATCGCGGTCTTGTCGGGCGTGACCTCCATGTTCTCGCGCGGGTAGCCGTGCGAGACGAGGTTGTCGATGAAGGCCGCACCGTTGAGGGTGCCGCCTGCGTCGATGAGCTCGCGATTGAGGTGGTCGAAGTAGGCCTTGTTGTCGTCGGCCGTGCCGTCGAAGACCGGTTCGGGCGTCGGAGTCGGCGTGGGCGTGGGAGCCGCACTCGCCGTCTCATGATCGCTCGGCGTCGGCATCGGCGCAGGCGTGGTGCAGCCTGCGAGGGCGAGACCCGCCGCGAGCGCCACCGCGGCGCACGCGAGGAGACGGTGCGGTCGGGTCATCGCATCCTCCGGGGCTCGGCACGCGCGAGCCGCGCGGCACTGCCGAGTCTAGAACGGCACCGGCAGTTCGGCGTGCGCCTCGACTGGCGACTCTTCGGACTCCGAGACCTCGCTCGCATCCGGCACCTCGCGCTCTTCGGCCGGTGCGGCATCCGCGTCGACGGGAGCGACCGCCGACGGCGCGCTCTCGCTCGGCGTCTGGCGCGGCGTGCGGGTGTACTGTGCGCGACCCCACGCGAGGTCGGGGCCGAGCGCATCTGCGATGATCTCGACATCGCGACCGAGCTGCTCGCCGTTGCGCCACTCGCGCACGCGGAGTCGCCCCGATACGACGATGCGATGCCCCTTGTCGAGCGAGGCCTGCACGTTCGCGGCCAGCTGGCGGAATGCCGTCACCGTGAACCAGTTGGTCTCACCGTCAACCCACGCCTGCGCGGCGCGATCGTAGCGGCGACTGCTCGAGGCGAGTCGGAACGAGCTGATCTCGAGCCCGTCGCTCGTGACGGTGTGCTTGATCGGCGTGGCGATGAGCCCCGCGACGGTGACCGTGTCGGCCATCGGTACCTCCCTGTTCGGCGCGCCCTCATGGACGACGCCCGGAGGTCGTGCCGGGACAGTTCCGGGCGCCGTGCATCCAGGGTGGCGATCGCACGCCGCATCACAGACGGCGATGCCACCATCCGTGGAGGCGTGGCGCGAGCCGGGTCAGGGAAGGAGAGGAGCCGCGCTCAGTGCTCGCGGAACTCCGGCCAGTCCGCACCGGGCTCGAGGGCCGCGTGGAGGGCGCTCTTCGCGACCTCCAGCGAGGGGTAGGTGCCGCGGTACCGCTCGTCGTCGATGAGCTTCACCTGGAAGCCCTCGGCCGTGCGGTGGATCGACCCGACGGCCCCTGCGGGACCGAAGGCCACCCAGCGCTGCTCGACGGTCGTGCTCTCGCTCATGATGTGCTCCTTCGCGTCGCTCTCGACTGCCTCTTCCTCGACCGTACCCCGCCCGCCACCGCGGCATCCCGAGCGTGTCCTGAGAATCGTGCGTCATGGTCGCAACGGATCACTGATAGCGACCAACTCGCACGAATCCCGGGCACGTCAGGCGAGCTGCGCGAGCCCCGTCCACGTCACGTCGAGCAGCCGCTCGAAGCTCGCGTCGACATCCTCGGGGAGCCCGAAGCCGCCCGCGGCCTCGAGCAGCACGAAGCCGTGCACTGCGGCGCGCACGATGCGCACCGCGTCGACCTCGCGCGCGGGCGGCAGGCCAGCCTGTCGCACGACGGCCGCGAGCAACGACACCGCCCGCTCCCCCGCCGCGAGCAGCGCCGCCGATGCGTCGCGGCCCGGCGCCGGCTGGCTCGCGAGGTAGAGGCCCGGATGCGCGCGCGCCTGGGCGCGGATCGCCCGCCCGGCCGCCCGGAACGCGTCGGCCCCGGCGAGGCCCGCCACGGCATCCGCGACAGCGTCGGCGATGCGCGAGACGCCCACGACGGCGACGCCGTCGCGCAGCTCGTCGAGCGACCCGACGTGCTTGTACAGGCTCGGCACCGCGACGCCCGCTCGCGCGGCGACCGCCGCAAGCGTGACACTCGCGGCGGGATCCGCGTCGAGCAGCTCGACGGCGATCCCGACGACCGCATCGCGCGAGAGGCCCGCCCTAGGCACGCGCAGTGACCTCGGCGACGAAGGCGCACACCGCGGGCAGCACGATATCCGGTCGCTGGCGGTGCGGATAGTGCGCCGCCTCATCGACGAGCATGGTGTGCGCCTGCGGCAGCACGTCTGCGACATGGGCGAGCTCCGCGGCCGGGTCGCGGTAGTCGGGATCGAGCGCGCCGATGACAGCGAGCGCAGGCGCGTGCACCTCGCCGAGCCGTGCCTCGACGGGAGAGTGATCGAGCTCGAGCGTGAGTCGGCGGAAGTCCGCGAGGCGGCCGGGCCGCCGCAGTGACGCGCCGAGCTCGGCTACGTGCTCGGCATGGTCGCCAGCCTTACGGCCAGCGTTCAGGGTGCCCGCATAGTACGCGGTCCACGCGGCGACGCCCCACGGCCGTGCGAACAGCACGCGGTAGAGCATCCGCAGGAACGCAGGGTTGCGGGGCGCGTTGCGCACGAAGGGCGAGAGCAGCACGAGGCCACGCACGAGATCCGGGCGCTCGGCAGCGGCGAGCAGCGCCGAGGACGCGCCCATGGAGGTGCCGACGAGCACGGCCGGCGCGCCGAGGTACTCGACGAGCGCGAGCAGGTCGGACGCCGTGGCCGGGTCGCCGAGCTCGGCGAATCCCGCATCCGAATCGCCGTGGCCGCGCAGGTCGAGTGACGCGACCCGCAGGCCGTCGGCGGCGAGCGCCTCGGCGAGGCCGGTGTCGGCGGATCGCACATCGCCCATGCCCGGGACGGTCACGACGAGCGGGCCGTCGCCGCGCAGTTCGTACGCGACGCGGCCGATCGAGCCGTCGCCGAGGGGGCGGTCGAGGAACTGGAGAGAAGAGATCATACCCAAAAGCTAATGGTATTAGCTTTTGGGTGCAACCCCGGTGCCGCGAGCGCTACGACGCCTTGACGTACTGCGCGAAGCCCTTACGCACCTTGGTGACCTTCGGCACGGCGACGGCCATGCAGTAGCCCTGGCCCGGGTTCTTCGCGAAGAAGTCCTGGTGATACTCCTCGGCGCGGAAGAAGTCGCCGAGCTTCGTGATCGTCGTGACGATCCCGTCGCCCCACAGCTCGCCGGCGCGCTCGCGCGCGGCCTCGAACTCGGCCCTCTGCTCGTCGTCGGCGTAGAACATCGCCGAGCGGTACTGCGTGCCGATGTCGTTGCCCTGCCGGTTGAGCTGGCGCGGGTCGTGGAGCGTGAAGAAGACATCGAGGATGACGTCGGCGGGGATCTTCGTCTCGTCGAACGTCACGGCGACGGCCTCGGCGTGGCCCGTGCTTCCCGTGCAGACGAGCTCGTAGCTCGGGTTGGGCGTCGTGCCGCCTGTATAGCCCGAGACGACGTCCGTCACGCCCTCGAGCGTGCGGTACACCGCGTCGAGACACCAGAAGCAGCCACCGGCGAGAACGAACGTGCGCATGATGCGACCCTACTTTCCTGAATCGGGGGGACGTAGGGGTACAACGCAGCGGATGTCGCATCCGTTCCCTAGGCTGGGCCGGTGCCGTACACCGCCGCTGCTGACCGCTACGACCGCCTCGAGTACGCCCGCGTGGGCCGCTCGGGCCTCAAGCTCCCCCGCATCTCGCTGGGCCTCTGGAACAACTTCGGCCACGACCGTCCGCTCACGACGCAGCGCTCGATCGTGCTGCGCGCTTTCGACCGGGGCGTGACGCACTTCGACCTCGCGAACAACTACGGCCCGCCGCCCGGATCCGCCGAGGAGAACTTCGGCCGCATCCTCGCGAGCGACCTGCGCCCCTACCGCGACGAGCTCATCATCTCGTCGAAGGCGGGCTACGACATGTGGCCGGGGCCCTATGGCGAGTGGGGGTCGCGCAAGTACCTGCTCTCGTCGCTCGACCAGTCGCTCACGCGGCTCGGCCTCGACTACGTCGACATCTTCTACCACCACCGCCCCGACCCCGAGACGCCCATCGAGGAGTCAATGGGCGCGCTCGCCCACGCCGTGCGCTCGGGCAAGGCGCTCTACGCGGGCATCTCGAACTACGGACCGGATGACACCCGCCGCGCCGCCGCAGCGCTCGCCGCCGAGGGCGTGCCGCTGCTCATCCACCAGCCCTCGTACTCGATGTTCAACCGCACCCCCGAGGAGGGCCTCCTCGACGCGATCACGGACCTCGGCATCGGCTCGATCGTCTTCTCGCCGCTCGCGCAGGGGCTCCTGACGAACCGCTACCTGCACGGCATCCCCGAGGGCTCGCGTGCCGCGGAGGGGCGCTGGATCAACGCGTCGACGATCAACGACGAGTATCTCGAGCGGGCTCGTGGGCTCAACACGATCGCGGAGGCGCGAGGGCAGAGCCTGGCCCAGCTCGCCCTGCTGTGGGTGCTGCGGCAGCCCGCCGTCACGAGCGCCCTCATCGGTGCGTCGAGCGTCGAGCAGCTCGACGACAACCTCGCCGCGCTCGACGGCGCGCCGCTCACCGACGAAGAGCTCGCAGCGATCGAGCCCTTCGCGGTGCACGGCACGATGCGGCGGTAGGGCTTCTGCGCGTGCCGCGGATCTCGCGGCGCGCGGGGGAAGACCGGCCGTTCCGCTCCACGCCGACGTAGGGTGCCGCCATGCAGTGGTGGAACGACTTCGTGGACTGGTTCTACTCGGAAGACGGTCAGCGGATCCTCGTGTCCGCGGTCATCCCGTTCGTCGCGATCCTCGTCGCGGGCATCATCGCGGCCCTCATCGGGCGCGGCGCGACCAAGCGCCTCGTCGCCCAGCGCGACCACGAGACGCGAGCCGCAGCGGTCTCCGCGCTCATCTCGGCGGGGCAGAACGCGACCCGCTGGCACAGCCAGTCGCCCGCCGCGCGTGAGCACGCCGAGCACCTCGCGAACGACGCGGATGTCATGGTGCGCCTGCTGCCCATCTCGGGCGCCAACTACGCCGCCGACTGGGCATCGCACCAGCTCGCCGAGATGCGCGTCAATTCCGTGAGCTTCAGCTATCAGGCCGAGCAGACCCTCATTGAGTATCGCGAGCGTCTCGTGCTGTGGCTGCACAAGCCGAAGAAGGGGCGCAAGCTCTTCGCGGCAGACCTCGAGCGCTGGCGCTACGAGGAGCAGGCGACCGACCCCGTGATCCTCGAGCAGCAGCAATGGGCCGAACAGCAGTTCACGGCCGCGACCGATCAGCCCGTCGCGCACGAGCCGCTTCTCGCGCCCTCAGGTTCCGCCGAGTCGACGGCCGTGAGCCCGTCGCTCGCCGCATCCGACCGCTACGCGGCACCCGTCGCGCCCGCGGCGAGCACACTCGAGCGGACGATCGAACCCCCGAGCAACACAGCCGAGGGTGAGACGCCTCCTCGAGGCTGAGCCCCGCCCGCGTCCGCGCCGGAGCCTGCGCGCGGTACCGGATGCGGCCGGTCACTCTTGGATGGCCGAGCCGAGCACCGAGAGCGCTGCGGCGCGCGCTTCGCGCCCGCGCTCTCCACGTCGCGCGACGAGGAGCCCCACGAGGACCTCGATCACGAGCATGAGCCCCGCACGCGAGGTGTGGATGAGCTCGTCGCGGAAGCTCCCGTCGACGGGCGGGATCACGAGCACGACGTCCGCGAGCTCGGCCGCAGCCGAGCGTGCGAACGACGTCACGAGGAGCACGCGCGCGCCGCTCTCCCGCGCGGCCGACATCCCGGCGAGCGTCGCGCGATTGGCACCCGATCCTGAGACCACGAGGCACACCGAGCCGGCGCCGAGCTGGCGTGCCGAGATCTGCTGCGCGAGGGCGTCGGCGAGCTGCTCCGCGGGGCGCCCGACGGAGTTCAGCCGCAGCATCATGTCGAGCCCGAGTGGCGCCGAGAGGCCATTCGCGATGACGAGCACGCGGTCTGCCTCGTCGAGCGCGGCGACGAAGGCGTCGACGGCCTCCTCCGTGAGTGCCGCCATCATGTGCCCGAGGCGCGCGCCGAAGCGGTCGACCTCCGCGCGCAAGGCGCCGACGAGTGTTCCGTCGTCGGTCGTCGTGGCCACGGCGCCGAGCGCGAGCTCCTGGGCGAGGGCCACGCGGAGTTGCGGATAGCCCTCGTAGCCGAGCGACTGCGCGGCGCGGATGACGCTCGCCCGTCCGACGCCCACGGCATCCGCGAGCTCCTGCGCCGTGCGCTCGACGGCGGCGGCGAGGTCGTCGGCGATCGCCTCGACGATGCGCCGCTCGCTCGGCTGCAACGAGGGGCCGAGCGCGACGATGCGCGCGGTCGGCGGTGCGTCAGGGCGTCCGTCCCAGGCCACGCGCCTTCGCCCCCTCCCTGATGCGCCGGCGGAGCGCGCCGGAGATCGCGTCGATGATCATCGTGATGACGACCACGACGATGAGCAGCATGCCGACGGTATCCCACTGGCGGAAGTTCGTGTAGTTCGACAGCATGCTCCCGATGCCGCCGGCCCCCACGAGCCCCAGCACGGCCGAGGTGCGGATGTTGATCTCGAAGCGATAGAGCGCGAACGACATGAGGGCGGGCGCGGATGCCGGCCACAGCGCCCAACGCGTCACCTCGGCGATGCCGCCTCCTGCCGCACGGACGGCCTCCGCCGACCCCTCGTGGGCGGACTCGATCGTCTCGTACACCCACTTGCCCTGCGTGCCGATGCCCGCGATACCGAGCGCGAGCGCGCCCGTGAAGGGTGTGAGCCCCGTGACGGTGAGCAGCACGAGCGCGATGATGACCTCCGGCACGGCGCGGATGACGGCGAACAGCCCACGCAGGGGCAGCCGGATCCAGGCGGGCGCGACGTTGCGCGCCGCGAGCATCCCGAGCGGGATCGACAGCACAACGCACAGCATCGCCCCGAGCCAGGCCATCGAGATCGAGCGCCACATCTCGAAGAGCGCGCGCGGCAGCTTCTCCCAGCTGGGCGGCGCGAACATGAGCCCCGCGTAGCGTGCGAGCTCGCCCGGGATCGCGCCGAGCTCGGCCCAGTCGATGTCGAGGTCGGCCGCGGAGAGCACGACGAGCGCGCCCACGACGACCGTCGCGATCGTCGGGCCGACGCGAGAGGGATGCCGCGGGAGCTCGAGCCCCGCCTCGCGCGCGGTCAGGCGGAGCGTCATACGAGCCTCCTGCGCAGCAGGTTCGACGCGACCTCGATGACGATGACGACGACGAGGATCTCGAGGATGATGAGCCCGACGTCGTCGTAGGCGTAGAACCCGCGCCGCTCGTCGAGCAGGCGTCCGATGCCGCCCGCGCCCACGATGCCGAGGATCGCCGAGACGCGCACGTTGAGCTCGAGGGCGTAGAGCCACTGGTTGGCGTAGAGCGGCATGCTCTGCGGCAGCGCAGTGAGCCGGTTGAGCTGCGTCTGCGTGCCGCCCGCAGCGCGACCCGCCTCGAGGTAGGCGTGATCGGCGGAGTCGATCGCCTCCGAGACGAGCTTGACGACGATGCCGAGGTTGAAGAGGAAGAGCGTGAAGAGGCCGGGCAGCGCACCCACCCCGATGACGGCGACGAGCACGGTCGCGTAGACGAGGTCGGGCACGGCACGGATGACGTTGATGACGCCGCGCACGAGCCGCCGCGTCACGCCGTTCGGATTGGTGGGCCGCGCCGCCCACAACGTGAGAGGTATCGAGACGATCGCCGCCGCGACAGCGCTCACGAGCGCCATCTGCAGCGTCTCGAGCATGGGCTCAATCGTGCGCGGCAGGAACGTCCAGTCGGGCTGCATGAGCTGCCCGATCTTCTCGGCGCCGAAACGCCAGTTCTTCGCGATCGCCGCGAAGTCGAGCTCGACGCCGCCGATCGCCGGGATGCACGTGGCGACCGTGAAGGCTGCGACGGCGAGCACGATGAGGCTCGTGCGCCACCAGGTGCGCGGCCGCGGCGGCGCACCTTGCGGCATCCTCTCGCTCACGTCGCCGTCCCCAGTCGGTCGTGCGGCTGGATCGAGCGTCCGTAGATGCGCTCGAAGTCGGCATCCGTCGCCTCGTTCGCGGGGCCGTCGTGCACGATCTCGCCCGCCCGGATGCCGATCATGCGCGTCGTGTACTGCCGCGCGAGATCCATGAGGTGCAGATTGACGAGCACCGTGAGCCCCTGCTCGGCGTTGATGCGCTCGAGCTCGTGCATGACGGCGTGCGCGGTCGGCGGGTCGAGACTCGCGACGGGCTCGTCCGCGAGCATGACGCTCGGCTCCTGCGCGAGCGCACGGGCGATCGCGACGCGCTGCTTCTGGCCGCCGGAGAGCGCCCCGGCTCGCGCCCACAGTTTGTCGAGCATGCCGACCGAGTCGAGGGTACGCAGCGCGAGCTCCCGGTCGTGCGCCGTGGGGATGCCCGTGAGCGTGCGGATCGTCGGCGAGTGGGCGAAACGTCCGACGAGCACGTTGCGGTAGACGTCGACGCGCTCGGCGAGGTTGAAGCCCTGGAAGATCATGCCGATGTGCCCGCGGAGCCGCCGCAGCCGTCGCCCGCGCAGGCCCGTCACCGTGTGCGGCCCCACCGTCACGGTTCCGGATGTCGCGGGCACGAGCCCGTTGATCGTGCGGATGAGCGTCGACTTGCCCGAGCCCGAGAGCCCGACGATCGACACCATCTCGCCCGCGGCGATCTCGAGCGAGACGTCGCGCAGCGCCGTCGTGCCGTTGGGGTAGGTCACGGTCACGTGCTCGAGCCGGATGGGCCAGGATGCGGGGGCCGTGGCGACCCCCGCATCCGGTGTTGCAGCGTTCATGTGGGCTGGATCAATCCGCTCAGTTCTGGAACTCGGCGAGGATCTCGCCGTAGCGGGTGATCTCATCCTCGGCGGTCTCGCTCGTCCAGTCGGACAGGCCGACGAGGTTGAACATGACGTCGGCGGCCTCGTCGGACGACTCGGCGTAGCCGTCGAGGAGCTCGGTGAGCTTCTGCACGAGGTCGGCGGGCAGCGTCGAGCTGACGGCGACACCGCCGTTCGGGATCATCTCGGTGTAGGCGAACGCCACGACCTTGTCGGCGATGTCGGGCGCCTCGCTCGTGACCGTCGTGCGAGCATCCCAGTACGCGAAGCCCACCTCGGCGTCGCCGTTGTAGACGGCGAGCACGGCGTTGTTGTTGCCCTCGACGGGGATCTGCTCGATGCCGGAGTCCGTGTCGATGCCGGCCTCGCGCATCGTCACGACGGGGTACTGGTACCCGGCCGGCGAGGTCGCGGCCTGGAGAGCCACCTTGGCGCCGTCGATCTTCGCGAAGGCCTCGGTCGCTGCCGGGCCCTGGCCCGCCGCCTCGACGCCCGCCTGCTCGATGCCGTTGCAGTACGACAGCTCGATGCCGCTCGCGGCGTAGGTCGCCATCACGGGCTCATCGTCGCAGTACTTGTCAGGGTTGTTGGTGTACGCCACGGCCGCGTAGGAGGTCGCGCCGAAGCGCACGTCGCGCAGGATGAGCTTCGCGTCGTAGCGCTCGATGGCGTTGTAGAGCGAGCCGGCATCCGTGATGACGACCTGCGCCTGGTCGGCGCCGAGCGCCTCGACCGTCGCGGCGTAGTTGTCGGCCACGACACCTTCGACCTCGATGCCGAGGTTCTCGGAGAGATAGGCGGTGAGCGGGTCGAGTGCCTCGGCGAGGTCCTCGCCCTCGACCGAGGGCACGAGCGAGATCGTGATCGACTCGGGCCAGGCGGTGTCGTCGCCCGAGGGCGCTCCGGAGTCGGCGCTGCAGCCGACGAGGCCGAGCGCGGCCACGAGACCGACGCTGGGGACGAGCAGGGACTTGCGCATGTCGGGATTACCTTTCGATGGGTGTGGCCGCGCCGTTCGACGCGGGGTCTGCGGAGGCCGCGGTCGCGGCCCACGTCTCGATATCGCCCCGCAGCTCGGCGAGCGAGAGGGCGCGCATCGTGACGGCAGCGGGCGAGTGCGCGGCTGTCGCACCGACGAGGGCGGTGTCGGCGCCGAGCGCCATCGCGGGCGCGAGGTCGTACTCGACGATGTCGCCGATCGCGAGCACGGGACCCTCGGCGAGGGCGTTGCGGATGACGGGCTCGAGGCCCGCGGGCTTGCCCACCGCGAAGCGCAGCTCGTCGAAGCCGTCGCGCACGCCCCAGCGCTCGAGCAGGGGCTCGATGCCCGCCGCGGGCGCGTTGGTCGCGAGCACGAGCCGGGCGTGCGGACGCAGCGCCGCGAGCAGCTCCGCGAGTCCCGGAACGGGCTCGACGGGCGCGAGCGCGGTGCCGAGCTGCACGCGGCTCTCCTGATAGGCCGCGCTGCGCGCGGCCGTGTCGACCCCGGCGTCCTCGGCGAGCGAGCCGACGACGTCGTAGCCGTCGCGGTAGCTTCCGTCGCCCGACTCGAACGCGGCGAGGGCGGCCTCGATGCGCGCGAGCAGGCCCGCATCCGTCGAGGCGCGTGCGACCTCGCGCGCGTAGGCCATGACCGGTCCCGATCCGACCGCGATGGTGCCGTCGAAGTCGAAGACGATGGTCGGGGTCATGCATGCTCCTCGTAGTTCTGGACGATGCGTCCAAACTAGAGGCAAATTGCGGCCGGATCGACCACGGCCGATGAACGTCTGGTTACGATTCGGCGACGCGCGCCGCATTCCAGCGCCAGCGCGGGTGTTCGACGAAGTCGTCGATGAGCTCGAGCGCGTCGCCGTCGACGGGGAAGGTCGTCACGAGCCGCATGCCGTCCGCCCCGGCGACGCCGTACACGAGTGCCGTCGCATCCGCGCCCGTCGCCCGCACGAGGCAGACGCGCGTCAATGCGCCGTCGACCTCCGCGTCGGCCGTCGCGAGCGCCTGCCGCGGCTCGTCGAGCACCGGCATGGCGACCTCGAGCACGCGTTGCAGCGGCGTCGACACCGGGTCGGCGCGCGGGATGAATGCGGTCGCAGGCAGGCCGAAGGCGCGCGCGAGACGGCCGTCGAGCCAGCGATCCCGCTTGTAGCCGAAGGGTGTCGGCCGCGTCGCGAACCAGTAGCCGTAGACGTGCAGCACCCCGGCATTGCCCACCGGGAAGCGCACCGGCACTCGCGCGAGGCGGTGCAGGGCGGTCGCGACGCCCTCCGAGACGACCGCCTCGCCCACGAACTCGTCGACCACGGTCGACGTGCCCCACGCGGCGAAGCGGCCGGCGCGGGCATCCGCGACGACGCAGCGGGCGATCGCCGCGCTCAGGGCGCTGTCGGGAACGGGCGCCGAGAGCCCCGCAGACCACCCGCTCACGCGCCGAGACGGCCGTCGTGGAGGCGCAGCACGCGATCGGCGCGCTCCGCGAGCGCCGGGTCGTGCGTCGCGACGAGCGCCGCCATCCGGGTGTCGGCCACGAGGCGCGCGATGAGGTCCATGATCGCGGCACCCGTCTCGGAGTCGAGCTGACCGGTCGGCTCGTCGGCGAGCAGGAGCGCCGGGCGGATGACGATCGCGCGTGCGATGCCCACGCGCTGCTGCTGGCCGCCCGAGAGCTCCGCGGGGCGCTGGGCCGCGTGCTCCGTGAGGTCGACGGCCGCGAGCGCCTCGGCGACGCGTCGCTCACGCTCGGCGCGCGGCACGCGCAGGATGCGCAACGGCACCTCGACGTTCTCGGCCGCCGACAGCACAGGCAGCAGGCCGAAGGTCTGGAACACGGATGCCACGCGCGTCGAGCGCATCGCGCGCAGCTCGTGCTCGTCGAGCGTCGCGAGCGCGCGGCCGTCGAGCTCGACCTGCCCCGCCGTGGGGCGGTCGAGGCCGCCGAGCATCGTGAGGAGCGTCGTCTTACCGGCGCCCGAGCGGCCCTGGAGAACGACGAGCTCACCTGCGCCGACCTCGAGATCCACCCCGTCGACCGCGCGCACCTCGCCTGCCGGCGTCGGGAACACGCGTGTGAGGCCCTCGGCACGCAACACGGTGCTCATCGCTCGCCCTCCCCCTCGGCTCCGCCGTGCACGCCGTGCGGCTGCCCCGGTCGCACCTCGATCCGATCCGGCTCGAGCGTGAGCCGCACGCGATCGCGCAGCGCGAGCGCGGTCGTGAACTCGGCGGGCAGCTGAAGGCGTCCCGCTCGATCGAGCACCGCGAACTCTTCGGCGACGCGCACGCGGCCTCCCTCGGCATCCGTGTGCGTGCGGCGCAGCACCTCGGTCGACGTGCGCCCGTCGCGGATGCGGATGGTGCGATCCACGTGCTCGGCGACCGCGGCATCGTGGGTCACGACGAGCGTCGTGAGGCCTTTCTCCCGCCCCACGGTCTCCATCGCCTCGAGCACGTGGGCGCTCGTGGCCTCATCGAGCTCGCCCGTCGGCTCGTCGGCGAGCAGCACGCGCGGCCCGTTGGCGAGCGCGACGGCGAGGGCGACGCGCTGCTGCTGCCCACCCGAGAGCTCGGCGGGGCGCCGATCGGCGAGCTCGCCGATCTCGAGCAGCTCGAGGAGCTCGGCGGTGCGGGCCGACCTCTCGCCGCGAGGGACGACTCCCGCGACGTGCTGCGCGAGCGCGATGTTCTCGGCGGCCGTGAGATAGCCGACGAGGTTGCGCGTCGTCTGCTGCCAGATGAAGCCGACGCTGCTGCGTCGGTACGCGATCCGGTCACGTCGGCTCATCGAGGCGAGATCGTGCCCCGCCACGCGCGCGACGCCCGCCGTGGGAGTGTCGAGGCCCGCGAGGATGCCGAGCAGGGTCGACTTGCCCGAGCCCGACGCCCCGACAAGCGCGACGAGCTCGCCTCGCTCGACCCGCAGGTCGAGTCCCTGAAGGGCCTGGACCTCGACGCCCTGCGCCGTGAAGATGCGCACGAGCCCCTCGCACAGGATGTCGGGTTCGGCGAGCGCCATCATGTGCTCATCCTTCCTCGTCGATCGAACGGACGGCGCGCGTGGCTCCGGAACGGCGTGCGAGCAGCGCGGCGAGGAGCACGCCGACCACGACGACCGCCACGAGCGCTGCGACGACGACGACCCAGGTGCCGGCACCCGTCGCGATCGCCGGCTCGCTGCTGCCTCCCGTGAACACCGTGAGGTCACCCGCCCCGGCCACGAGCGGAAGCAGGGCGAGCCCCGCGGCGATCCCGAGCGGGACGGCCACGAGAAGCGCGGGGGCGAGCTCCCACAGCACGAGCGGGTACTCCGCGGGTGCACGGGCGCCGAGCGCGCGCAACAGCCCGAAGACGCGGGCGCGGCTCGCGCCGGCCGCCGCGAGAGACAGCACGGCCGCGAGCACCGTCACGCCGGCCGCGACGACGACCGTGATCGCGACCCCCGCGACGAGGGCACGGAGAGCGGGCGTGCTGCGGCGCTCGTCGAGCACCTCGTCGATCGTGCGAACGGTGCCGGCAGCGGCGAAGCGCTCGCTGAGCGCATCCCGCACCAGGTCACGATCAGCGACCGCGGTCGCGACGAGAAGCGACCGGGGACGCGGTTCGACGTCGAGCTCCGCGGCCGTGGCCATGCTCACGACGACCCAGGCGGATGCGCGCCCGAAGGGGCCGTCGTCCGGCACCTCGGCGACGACCGGCACCGCGCTGCCGCCGATCACGAGCTCGTCCCCCGCGAGCCGCGTCGCGACCGTCCTCGAGACGAGCGCGCCCGCATCCGGGATCGCGAGCTCGCTCGTGGATGCCGCGGCGAACGCCCCGGGGTCGACGGCGAAGACCGTGATGCGCCCGTCGCCGTCGGGGAAGTCGACGTGCACGTCGGGGTCGACCTCGACGACGGCGAGCGCGCGCACGCCCGCGACCGCCGCCGCGGTCGAGAGATCGGCCTCGTTCAGGTAGCGGGCATCGAGGCGCACCTCGGCTCCGACCTGGGCGCGGACGGCGTCGTCGACGCCGCGCTCGACGGTGGCGAGCACGCCCGAGCCGAGCACCGCGATCGTCACGGCGATGACGAGCGCGAGCACGGGCACGGCACCCGTCGTCGCGTCCCGACCCGCGCGCGCGGGACCGAGCAGCGCGACGAGACCGCGGCTGCGACGAGCGCCCGCCTCGACCCCGCGCATGACGAGAGGCACGAGCCGCAGCGCGATGACGCATCCTGCGGCCGCCACGAGCGCGGGCAGCATCACGGCGAGCGGCGAGGGCGCCGCGCCACGGCCCGCGGGCGTGAGGGCGACTACGAGCGCGGCCGACGCGGCGAGCCCGATGATGCCCGCATCCGCGGCGTTTCGCGAGCGGGAGCGGCGTCGCTCGGCGTCATCCGGCCTCGGACCGACGCGCTCGAGCAGCGCCCCGTCGATGGCCGCCGCGCTCGCGGCGAGCACGGCGACGGCGGTCACGACGAGCACTCCGACGAGGAGCGAACCGCCGCACACAGCCGTGACGACCGCGGCCGCCGGTGCGGCCCCGCACAGGGCGAGCACACCCGCGCCGAGGGCGAGCACCCCCGCACGGGCGCCGTCGGAGGCTCCGCGGGCCGCGACGAGCCGCAGGAGCGCGCGACGTCGGGCCACGAGCGCCCGCACCGCGAGCGAGAGCACGGCCGCGGCGGCGAGGGCGACGCCCGATGCGACGGCCGCATGCAGGGCGGAGAGGCCCGCGAGCAGCGGCCCGGTGGCCGTGATGATCGACGCCGCTGTGCCCGTGAGGGCGATGTCGACGTCCCACGTGCCCCAGTCGGT
>Ga0180223_1000918_pt1 | contig 28050 bp, 26 predicted proteins | sample eDN5th30CKraftOP_FD_151337 | JGI IMG/M metagenome (GOLD analysis project Ga0180223, IMG submission 151337) | Enriched Organic Plus compost microbial communities from Emeryville, California, USA - eDNA 5th pass 30_C Kraft OP (version 2) (version 2) ... | reverse complement strand
GTGCGCTGCGGTCACCAGCGCTGCGGGCCCCAGTCGCCTGGCCCGCGCTCGGCTGGCCCGCGCTCGGCTGGCCCGCGCTCGGCTGGCCCGCGCTCGGCTGGCCCGCGCTCGCCTGGCTCGCGCTCGCCTGGCCCGCCGCCCTCGCGCTCGCCGCGCTGGCCGAGCTCTCCAGGGGCGTGCCTGCGGCCGCGAAGGCCCTTGCGGCCCAGCCGATGCGGCACCCGCGATGGCGGTGCCGGGTGGATGGGAGCCCGGCCCGTGAGTGCGCCATATCGGTGATCCCAGAGGTGGAAGAGCTCGCCGACGGCATGGTCCAGCAGCTCCAGGTACGCGCCGTTCAGCGAGTACAGGCGCCCCTGCGCTCCGTCGCCACGCACGTCGACCACGCCCTCGTCGCGCATGATTCGGAGGTGGTGCGACACCGCCGAGCGGCTGACCGCGAACTCCACTGCGATCACGTCATTCAGGACTCCGACCTCGTGCTCGCCGACCGCGAGGATCTCGATGATCCTGCGGCGAACCGGTTCGGCGACGATCTCGAAGACGTGCATCCCGGAACGGTACGACGCACGTGGCGCACCACCGATGTGCGCTGACGATCATGTTGACCGCCCCGACGAGGGCGACGGGCTGTGGATGCGTGGTGCCGATCGGTGCGTGGCGGTTGCCGCGAGCCAGGGGCGATGGCCCCGAGCGATGGCCCGGCGATTGCCGAGTCAGTGGCGGTTGCCCGAGAGGGCGAGCACGCCGCCCAGACCGATCATCATGACGCCGCCGGTGGCCGCGAGCCCAGACATCCGCCGCGGCGACCGGCCGAACCAGGTGCGCGCTGCGCTCGCCGCGAGCGCCCAGATGGAATCGCAGATGAGCGCGAGCACGATGAAGACGAGTCCGAGCTCGAACAGCTGCAGCGGGATCATGCCGGCCGTGAAATCGACGAACTGCGGGAGCACCGCGACGAAGAACGCGATCGTCTTCGGATTGGTGACGCCGACCACGAACCCCTCGAGGAGCTGACGCCAGTGCGACCGCGGCACGGCCCCCGTCGTGACGACCGCCGCCGACGCGCGGCGGTGTCGGATCGCCTGGACACCGAGATACACGAGGTACAACGCACCCACAATCTTGATCACCGTGAACAGCGCCACCGACTGAGCGACCAGCGCGCCCACTCCCAGCGCGACCGCAGCCGCGAGCGGGACGACGCCCAACGCGTTCCCGAGCACGCTCAGCAGGCCACCGACCCGTCCGAGCGCGAGCGAACGACCGATCGTGAACAGCACGCTCGGGCCAGGAATCACGATCAGCACGACCGCGGCGGCCGTGAAGCCCAGCAGGTTTTCGAGGGGGACCACGAACGGATGCTACTCCCGGACGCGCTAGCGTGGCAGGCGTGAGTGAGCTGATCAGCGCGACCGTGGCCGACGGGGTGGGGCACCTCACGCTCAGCCGGCCGAAGGTCCTGAACGCGCTCAACTTCGAGATGGTGCTCGCGCTCACCGAGATCCTCGAGGCGTGGCGGCACGACGCCGAAGTCGGTGTCATCGTGCTCGACGGCGCAGGCGACCGCGGCCTCTGCGCCGGCGGCGACCTGCGAGAGCTGCACGACTACGCCACCCGCGGCGACCACGGCCCCGCACACGAGTTCTTCCGATCCGAGTACCGGCTCGACGCCACCATCGCCCGCTACCCCAAGCCCGTCGTCGCGATCATGGACGGGATCACCATGGGCGGCGGCATCGGGCTGAGCGGGCACGCCGCGATCCGCGTGGTCACCGAACGTTCACAGCTGGCGATGCCCGAGACCCGCATCGGGTTCACCCCCGATGTCGGCGGCAGCTGGCTGCTGGCCAGTGCGCCCGGTGAGCTCGGCGTGCACCTCGCGCTGAACTCCCGCACGATGGATGCCGCGGATGCGCTGCACGCCGGCTTCGCCGACGTGTACGTCCCGAGCGACCGGCTGCCGCACCTGCTCCAGGCCCTCGCGGAACGCGCCGACCCGGGCAGCCCCGCCGAGATCGTCATGCTGTTCGACGAGACCCCCGGGCCGTCGGCGCTCGCGCTCACGCGCGACTGGGTGGACGCCTGCTACTCCGCCGCGACCGTCCCGGAGATCATCGGCCGCCTTCGTGCCTTCGCGCGCGGCGACGCCGCGGACGGCCGGGACGGCGCGCTGCCGGCGCATCCGCTCGATCCCGACGCGCCGACGGCCGCGGCGACCGCGGCCGACCAGCTCGAGACGCTGTCGCCCATCGCGCTCACCATCACGCTCGAGTCCGTGCGCCGCGCACGCGCCCTGCCGCGGCTCGAGGATGCGTTCGAGCAGGAGTTCCGCGCGGTCACCTGGCTCATCGAACAGCCTGACCTGGCCGAGGGCATCCGCGCCCAGGTGCTCGACAAGGACCGGCAGCCGCGCTGGCACCCCTCGACGCTCGACGGCGTCCCGCCCGGACTCGCGTCCCGCGTACTCGATGACGCGCGCTTCGCGCCCGTGTTCGCCCGGTAGGGCCCTACCCGGCCGGTGGCGCCTTCGCGATGGCGGCCTCCAGCGCGACCCACGCGAGCATCGCGCATTTCACGCGCATGACGTACTTCGAGACGCCGTGGAACGCGACCGCGTCGCCGAGCACCTCGACATCGGGCTCGCCCCGACCCTTCGAACGCAGCATCTCACGGAACGATTCCGTGAGTGCGAGCGCGTCCGCGACCCGCATGCCCCGCACAGCCTCGGCCAGCACCGACGCAGACGCCATCGAGATGCTGCATCCGTCGCCCTCCCAAGCGAGGTCCTCGATGCGCTCATGCGCCGGATCGAGCCGGATGCGCATCGTCAGCTCGTCGCCGCACGAGGGGTTGAGCTCGTGGTGCTGCGACGTCGCATCCGGCAGCTCGCCCTCGCCGTTCCTGCGCTTGGCCTGGTCGAGGATGATCTCCTGATACAGCCCTTCGAGCCCGCTCACACCGACACCTCCTCGGCCACGCCGAAGAAGCGCCGGGCGTCCATGAGCGCGGCGACGAACCGGTCGGCCTCGTCGAGGCTCGTGTACACGTGCGAGCTCGCACGTGTCGAGCTCGTGATGCCGAGCGCGCGGTGCAGCGGCTGCGCGCAGTGGTGGCCGGTGCGCACGTCCACGCCGGCATCGTCGAGGAACTGCCCGATGTCGTGCGCGTGCACCCCGTCGACCGCGACGCTCACGAGGCCCGCGCGCGCCTCGCCCCGCGACGGGCCGAGCACGCGGACGCCGGGAACCGCGGCGAGGCCGTCGAGCACCCGCTCGGCGAACGCCTGCTCGTGCTCGGCCACCGCGGTCATCCCGATTTCGTCGAGGTAGCGCACGGCCTCGGCGAGCGCGACCACCTGCGACACCGGCTGCGTGCCCGCCTCGAACCGGTGCGGTGACGGCAGGAACTCGGCCGACTCGAGCGTCACGACCGTGATCGTCGACCCGCCCGTCCTCGCCGGCGGCAGCGCGTCGAGCAGCTCGGCGCGGCCGAACAGCGCGCCGATGCCGTTCGGGCCGAGCATCTTGTGCCCCGAGAACGCCGCGAAATCGACACCTTGCGCGCCGAAATCGACCTGACGGTGCGGCACCGACTGGCAGGCATCGAGCACCACGAGCGCGTTGCGGCGGTGGGCGAGCTCGGCCACCTCGGCCACGGGGGCGATGAAGCCGGTGACGTTCGAGACCTCCGCGAACGCGACGACCCGGGTGCGGTCCGTGATCGCGTCGGCCATGGCGTCGAGCGACCACACACCCCGTTCGTCGACGCGCACGGGGACGAGCCGTGCGCCCGTCCTCGCCGCGAGCCGCTGCCACGGGATGAGGTTCGCGTGGTGTTCGGCCTCGGTGATCACGATCTCGTCGCCCGGGCCGAGGGCGAACCGCGTCGCCTCGTGCCCGCCGAGGCCGGCGCTCGCGTCAGCCATGCCGAGCGCGACGATGTTCAGCGCGTCGGTGGCGTTCTCCGCCCAGACCAACTCCCGGTCGCCCGCGCCGACGAAGCGGGCGACGTCGTCGCGTGCCTCCTCGAAGCGCGACGTCGATTCACCCACCGCGGCGCTCGTGCCCCGGTGGACGGCGGCGAGGTGGTGCTCGAGGTAGTCGCGTTCGGCGTCGAGCACCCGGCGCGGACGCTGGCTCGTCGCCGCGGAGTCGAGGTACGCCCGCTCCGCGGGGGCGTCGAACGCGGGGAAGTCTCGCCGGATGTCGGTGACCGGACGGCCACCGACGGTCTCATGAGCATGGGGAAGCATCGCTCCCATCGTCCCATGCTTCGGCTGAACCTCGGCCGGAAAGACGGTCGGGCGGATGCGACGTTGGGTACGGTTGGTCGGGTGAAGAACCATCACCTGCGCACGCACCGGAGCGACGAGCACCTTCCCCGCGAGGGCCAGCTCGCCTGGCAGCTGGCGGCCGTCGCCACCGACCCCGTCGAACTCGACGACGACGTCGTCGACATGGTCGTGAACCGCGTGATCGACAACGCCGCGGTCGCGGCCGCCTCGATCGCCCGCAAACCCGTCGTCTCCGCGCGGAGCCAGGCGCTCGCACACCCCGTCTCGATCGGCGGCGACGGTGCGACCGTGTTCGGTGCGGACGCCGGCCGGCGGACCTCGCCCGAGTGGGCGGCGTGGGCGAACGGGGTCGCGGTTCGCGAGCTCGACTTCCACGACACGTTCCTCGCGGCCGAGTACTCGCACCCCGGCGACAACATCCCGCCGATCACCGCGGTGGCGCAGCACCTCGCCGCGGTGCGCGGCCTCACGGGCCGCGACCTGATCCGGGGGATCGCGACCGGGTACGAGGTGCAGATCGACCTCGTGAAGGCGATCTCGCTGCACGAGCACAAGATCGACCACGTTGCCCACCTCGGACCGAGCGCCGCGGCCGGCATCGGCACCCTCCTCGGGCTGGATCAGGAGACGATCTTCCAGGCGATCGGCCAGGCGTTGCACACGACCACGGCCACGAGACAGTCGCGCAAGGGCGAGATCTCGTCGTGGAAGGCGCACGCCCCGGCGTTCGCGGGCAAGATGGCGATCGAGGCCGTCGATCGCGCGATGCGCGGCGAGACGAGCCCGGTGCCGATCTACGAGGGCGAGGACGGCGTCATCGCCTGGCTGCTCGGCGGGCCGGATGCCTCGTACGACGTGCCGCTTCCGGAGGCCGGTGAGGCGAAGCGCGCCATCCTCGACTCGTACACGAAGGAGCACTCCGCCGAGTACCAGGCCCAGGCGTGGATCGACCTGGCGCGCAAGCTGCACGACGAGTACCCGCTGATTCTCGACGACCCCGAGCGCATCGAGTCGATCGTGCTGCACACCTCGCACCACACGCACCACGTGATCGGGTCGGGTGCGAACGACCCGCAGAAATACGATCCGGATGCCTCACGCGAAACGCTCGACCACTCCATCCCGTACATCTTCGCGGTGGCGCTGCAAGACGGCAGCTGGCACCACGAGGACTCCTACTCGCCCGAGCGTGCGCATCGCCCCGACACCGTCGCGCTGTGGAAGAAGATCACCACGGTTGAAGACGCGGAGTGGACCCGCCGCTACCACTCGCTCGACATCTCCGAGAAGGCGTTCGGCGGTCGCGTGGTGATCACGCTCGCCGACGGCGGTGAGATCGTCGACGAGATCGCGGTCGCCGACGCGCACCCCCTCGGAGCGCGGCCGTTCGCGCGGGAGCAGTACGTGCAGAAGTTCCGCACGCTCGCGGAGTGGACGCTGGAGCCGGAGGAGATCGAGCGGTTCCTCGAGCTCGCGCAGCGGCTGCCAGAGCTCGGCCCCGACGAGCTCGGCGGGCTGACGTTCACCGCCGCGCCCGGCGTCCTCGCCACCCTGGACGTCCCGAGGGGCCTCTTCTAGCCGGCGGGGTCGTCGGTAGGCTGAGGGCGCGGGTGCACCGGCGCCCCGCCGAGATCGATCCCACGAGGAGCACGATGACCGACCAGCAGGCGCCCCAGATCTACAAAGGGCTGGCGGGCGTTCCCGTCGACTACACGGCCATTTCGAAGGTGAACCCCGAGACCAACTCGTTGCTGTACCGCGGCTACCCCGTGCAGGAACTCGCGGCGAACGTCACCTTCGAAGAAGTCGCCTACCTGCTCTGGCACGGCGAACTGCCGGATGACGACCAGCTCGCCGCGTTCGAGGAACTCGAGCGCGGTCACCGCGGGCTCGACCACGAGGTCAAACGGGTCATCGACGAGCTTCCGCTCACGTCGCATCCGATGGATGTCGTGCGCACCGCGATCAGCGTCATCGGCGCGAGCGATCCGAAGACGGCGGATGCCTCTGCCGAGGCCAATCTCGACAAAGCCGTCCGGTTGTTCGCGAAGCTGCCGTCGATCGTCAGCTACGACCAGCGCCGCCGGCACGACCTCGAGTTCGTGGAGCCCCGGGCGGACCTCGGGTACTCGGCCAACTTCCTCTGGCAGACGTTCGGCGAGGCGCCCGAGCTCGAGGTCGTGAACGCGTTCGACGTCTCGATGATCCTGTACGCCGAGCACTCGTTCAACGCGTCGACGTTCACCGCCCGCGTCATCGCGTCGACGCTGAGCGACCTGTACTCGGCGGTGACCGGCGCGGTCGGCGCGCTGAAAGGCGCGTTGCACGGCGGGGCGAACGAAGCCGTCATGCACGCCTTCGACGAGATCGGCCCTGGCGAGGGTGCCGGTGAGCGTGCGGCCGTCTGGCTCGATGCCGCGCTCGCCGAGAAGCGCAAGATCATGGGGTTCGGCCACCGGGTGTACAAGAACGGCGACTCTCGCGTGCCGACCATGCGCGCCGCGTTCGAGCAGATGGTCGAGCACTATGACCGACCCGATCTGCTGGAGCTCTACGTCGCGCTCGAGCAGGGCATGGGCGAGCGGAAGAACATCAAGCCGAACCTCGACTACCCGGCTGGGCCGGCCTACCACCTCATGGGGTTCGACACGGAGACGTTCACACCGCTGTTCGTCGCGAGCCGGGTCACGGGGTGGACGGCGCACATCATGGAGCAGCTCGCCTCGAACGCGTTGATCCGCCCCCTCTCGGTCTACGTCGGTCCCGACGAGCGGCACGTGCCCGCCTCGGCCCCATTGGTCGAGTAACCATGCACATGGTGTTCCGCACGCTGTGGCACGTGCTCTTCCTGTCGCGGCGCAAGCCGAGCCTCGGGCACTACGACGTCGCGAAGACGCGGTTCATCACCCTGCCGACCGATCTCGACATCAACCGGCACATGAACAACGGCGTGTACTTCTCGATCATGGACGTCGCGCGCTTCGACATGCTCGTGCGGAACGGCATCTGGAGGATCATCCGTGCGCGCGGCTGGTACCCCGTGGTGGCGAGTGAGACGATCACATTCCGCAAGTCGCTCTCACTCTGGCAGCGGTTCACGATCGAGTCGCGCGTGCTCGGGTTCGACGACAAGGCGGTCTACGTCGAGCAGCGGTTCGTGCGCCCCGGTGATGACGGCGAGCCGGAGGTGTACGCGCAGGGCTTCATCCGTGGTCGCTTCCTCAGGAGGAGCGGCGGCGTCGTTCCTGTTGACGAACTCATCGAGGCATTCGGCACGACTCCCGGTGACGGTCTGCCCGAGTGGATGGAGCGCTGGGGGAAGGACGTCGCGCTGCCCGCGACGCGCGCCGCCGCGCCCTCCGTCTGGCGCTGAACGCGTCCGCTACAGCTTCGCCTGCCGCGGCACCACGATCTCGCGGATGATGAGCAGGATGCCCGCCGAGATCGGGATGGCCACGAGGGCGCCGAGGAGCCCGAGCAGGGTGCCACCCGCGAGCGCCGAGATCAGCACGATCGTGCCCGGCACCTGGACGGCCTTGCCCATCACGCGCGGCGTCAGCACATAGGCCTCGATCTGCGTGTAGATCAGCATGGCGATCAGCACGATGAGCGCCGTCGTCGGGGAGACGAAGAGTGAGACGAACGTCATCAGGACGGTGGTCAGCACCGTTCCGATGAGTGGAATGAGGGTGACGAACAGTGCGACCACCCCGAAGATGAGGGCGTACGGCACGCCCACGACGGTGAGCAGGATGGTCGAGAATGTCGCGTTCAGCACGGCGAGGACCACCATGCCGCTGAGGTACTTGCCGACCGACTGCATGATGCGTTCGGCGTAGCTCTCGACCTGTGCCCGGTGGGTCGCCTTCACGAGCGAGTAGCAGGCGCGCTTGGTCGCGTCGAGCGTGGCGATGAAGTAGATCGACAGCACCACGACGAAGAACCCCGTCGAGACGGCGGCGACGACCGAGGCGCCGAAGGCCAGCGCGCCGCCACCGATGGTCGCCCAGAGGTTCGGGTCGGTGATGACGTCTTCGAAGCCCTGGATGATGTTGCTCAGCACGCCGTTCGTGGCGGCGTTCGCGTCGTCGAACCAGCCCGAGTCCTGGACCTTCTGCACCATGCCCGGGATGTTCTTCACGAACGCCGTGGCCTGGGCCACGACGGGCGGGATGACAATCCAGACGATGCCGACGACCGCGGCGATGAACAGCAGGATGACGACGACGATCGACACGCTGCGCTTCAGCCCGCGTCGCTCGAACCACCGGACGAGGGGATCGAGGCCGAGCGCCACGAACGCCGCGATGAAGACCGACAGCACGACGCTCTGCAGGTTCACGAGCGCGACCGCGAGCGCGAGCGCGAGCAGCACGCCGAGCGTGACGATGAACCCCCACCGGAGGGGGTGATTCACGAAGAGCTGCTGACCGGGTCTGGTTGCGGGGCTGCGGCGGCGCAACCGTTCTGCCGTCTTCACGGCGTCAGTCTAGGGGTGGGCGACCCCCGGGAGTCGGCGGCTCGCCCCGGTCAGCCCCTGGCCGGCTCGGGCACGTGCAGTTCGCGGTAGTAGCGCGAGAACGCCGGATAGTAGTCGTCCCAGACCGGCATCGGGGCGCGCTCGCGTGCGGCCTCGAGCCGGTCGAGGTAGTAGTCCCAGCCGGGCCCCATGTCGGCGGCGGCGGCCGGATCCAGCATGCGCTGGGCGAGCGTGAGCGTCGTCATGTGGCTGGCTTCGACGAGGTGGCAGTGCATGCGCCACCCGTCCGGAGCCTCTCCGACGTCGAGGTGGAAGCGGTGCGGTGGATCGCATTCGAGGATCGCGACGTTCTCCCAGGGGGCATCCTCGCCCTCCGCCGTCATCTTGAACCGCACGCCACCGGTGGCGGGGCTGCCCGTGTACGTGCCGATCCATCGGCTGAGGAAGCCCGGGTTCGTGATGCTGAACCAGACATCCTCGATCGGCGCACGGAACAGCCGATCGAACTGGAGGTAGAGCCCGTCGGCCTTCATCAGGAAGTGCCCGGTCGGTTTCGGCTTCATCGTCGACCCCCTCTGTCGTCCCTTCGGCTCAGGCTAATCCGGCCTGGCGCAAGCCACTAGAGTCGGGGCATGAATCACGAGCAAACCCTCGACCTCACGCGTGAGCGATCCGGTCTCTGGGGCACTCTCGCGGGCCTGATCGTCGCCGCGCTGATCGCCATCCCCCTGTCGGCCGCGTTCGCGTTCGCCACGCACCCGCACAGCCAGCAGCTGTTCGCGGGCCGACTCTCGGAGGCGACGTCAGCCGGTTACCAGATCTTCTGGTGGATCGTGACGATCTTCCTCGTCGCGCTCCCGTTCCTCGTCGGCTACGCCGTGGCGAAACTCTCGACGCGCACGCTCGTCATCGTCGGCGCCGTCGTCGCGCTGTTCGTCATCGTGGTCATGATCCTGGGCCAGATGTTCGTCTTCTGAGCCGCACGGCGGCTAGGCATCGGCGCGCTCCTCCAGGATCGCCATCGCCGCGTTGTGGCCGCCGATGCCGCTGACCGCTCCGCCGCGGACCGCGCCGGACCCGCAGAGCAGGATGCGAGGATGCCTCGTGGCGACGCCCCACCGTTCGGCGGAGGTCGTGAGCGGGCTGCCCGCCTCGCCCCACGGCCACGACAGCGGCCCGTGGAAGATGTTGCCGCCCGGCATCGCGAGCGATTCCTCGAGGTCTCGGGTGGTCTTCACCTCGATGCAGGGTTCGTCCGAGGCATCCGTCGCGATGACGTCCGCGATCGGCTCGGCGAGCACCGAGTCCAGCGACGCGAGCACCGCGTCGCGCAGCAGGTCGCGCAGCTCGTCGTTGCCGAACCGTGCGACGAGTCGATCGGGTACCTGTAATCCGAACACGGTCAGCGTCTGCGCCGGCGTCGCGGCGAGCGAGGGGCCGAGGATACTGCGGTCGCTCAGCGTGTGGCAGTAGATCTCGCACGGCAGCGGGTCGGGCAGCTCGCCCGCCGTCGCCGCGTCGTAGGCGGCTTCGAGCTGGCTCGCGAGCTCGTTGATGTGGAAGGTGCCGGCGAACGCCGCTGCCGGGTCGACCTCCGGGTCGCGCAGCCGCGGCAGCCGCGTGAGCAGCAGGTTCACCTTGACCTGTGCGCCCTCGGGCCGGCGCAGCCGGCCCGTCGAGGCCACGGCGACGTCCGGTCGGGCGGGTTGGTCGCGCGGCGCGACGCGCGGGTCGTGCGACGGATGCCTCGGCGTCGACGCCGCACGCGAGACGGCGGCATCCGGGGTGCCGGCGCCCGCGGCGAGCAACCGTTCGAGCACCACGGGCGCGACGTTCGCGAGGATGTGCCCGGCGCGGGACATCTGCTCGCCACTCGGTTCGACCCAGCGCACCGTGCCGTCCTCGTCGAGCGCGACGACCTCGGCGTTCGTGCGCAGCTCGGCGCCCGCCTCACGCGCGGCGCGGGCGAGCTCGCCGCTGACCGCGCCCATGCCACCGACGGGCACGTCCCAGTCGCCCGTGCCGCCTCCGATGACGTGGTACAGGAAGCACCGGTTCGCGTCGAGCGACGCGTCGTGCAGGCTCGTGAAGGTGCCGATGAGTCCGTCGGTCGCGACGACGCCGCGCACGAGATCGCTCGAGAATCGGGCCTCGATGGTCTCGCCGAGGGGCCGTTCGATGAGGTCGCGCCAGACGCGCTCTTCGCCGACCAGCGCGCGGGCCTCGTCTCGCGTGGGCAATGGCTCGGTGAGGGTCGGGAAGAGCGTCTCGGCCAGGCGGGCGGTGTCGGCGGAGAGTGCATGCCAGGCGTCGGCGTCGATCGCGGCATCCACGCGGTCGAAGGCGGCGACGGATGCCTCGGGGCTCGCCTCCCCATCGACGAGCAGTCCGCGACCGGGGTCGCCGGGGTCGGGTGTGTACGACGAGAACCGGCGACGGACGAGCGTGAGATCGAGCCCCAGATCGTCGATGATGCGCCGGGGGAGCAGGCTCACGAGGTAGGAATACCGCGAGAGCCGGGCCTCGACGCCTGCGAACGGCTCCGCGGAGACCGCGGCCCCGCCCACATGGTCGCTTCGCTCGAGGACGAGCACGTCGAGCCCGGCGCGGGCGAGGTAGGCGGCGGCGGTCAACCCGTTGTGGCCCCCGCCGACGATCACGACATCGTGCGGCATCCCCCGACTGTAGCCGCCCTCTCGTCGATCGCGGGCGAGGTCGAAGCTGGTGTGGAGGTCACCGTGTCAAGCTCCTCGTCATGAGATCCAAGGTGTCGCGCCCTGCGGAGCCATCGACCCTGACCGCGCTCGGGCGCGGGCGGTTGGTCTTCTCGTCCGGCGTCGCGTGTGACGTGTCGCTGATCGAGTTGACGGACGATCGGGGTGGCGAGTACACCTGGTTCCACACGGTGTCCGGGGGTGGGCCGATCGGCGACGTGCTCGACTGGGTCTTCCGCCGGCCCGGGCCCCAGACGCCATCTCAGATTCGGGTGTATGCGAACCCGGACCGCGCGCACGCTGCGGTCGCCGAGTTCGCGGATCCGGATCGTCGCTGAGGCCGATGTGGTCACCTTCTGACCTGAAGGCGGCGAAGATGGGGGCATGGCCGCGACGACGACGCGCACGCTCGACCTGCTCTCGCTGCTGCAGAGCCACCGACAGTGGTCGGCGCGTGAGCTGAGCGACCGGCTCGGCGTCAGCGATCGTACCCTGCGCCGTGACGTCGACCGGCTCCGCGGACTCGGGTACGCGATCGAGTCCACGCGCGGCACCGCGGGCGGGTACCGACTCGAGGCCGGCACGGGTCTGCCACCGCTGCTCCTCACCGATGACGAGGGCGTGGCGATCGCCGTGGGACTGCGATCGCAGGCCGCGGCCGGACTCCGCGGCGCCGAGCACACGACGCTGAGCGCACTCGCGAAGATCGAGCAGGTGCTTCCCGCGGCGCTGCGGCGGCGCATCGAGGCGCTGCAGTCGCATGCGAGCGCCGAGCCGTCGGGCAGTGGACCCACGGTCGACACGTCGCTCCTAGGCCTCCTCGCACTCTGCTGCCGCGACCGTGAGCGGGTGCGCATGCGATACACGGATGCCTCGGGCGCCGCGTCCGTGCGCAGCATCGAACCGCACCGGCTCGTGCTGCTCGGGCGCCGGTGGTACCTGCTCGCGTGGGACCGCGACCGCGTCGACTGGCGGAAGTTCCGCCTCGACCGCGTCGACGACGTCTTCCAGACGAGGGTGCGGTTCGAGCCGAGACCGCTCGCCGACGGTGAGGCCGAGCAGCGGGTGCAGGCCGCTGTGCGGTGGCGCGACGGGCGCGTCCGCGCACACGTGCACGTCGGCGTGCCGGTCGAGCAGTTCCGTGCGGCGCTCGGCCGGTGGGCCCGGGACGCGGTGGCGGATGCGTCCGGCGGCACCGTATGGCCGCTCGACGTGGAGTCGGTCGAACAACTGGTCTTCGCGCTCAGCTGGGCTCCGGGCGGGGTGGAGTACCGGGTCGAGGCATCCGATGAGGTGCTGGCCGCGCTGCGCGCCCACGCCGCGCGGCTGACGCACGCCCTCGAATAGCGTCGCTGGAGGGACGAGGTGCCGAAAACCGTATGCCAGTTCCGCCTCAACTGAGGCGGAACTGGCATACGGTTTTCGGCGCTCCGTTGCTCGCCGGAGGCGCCGGGCGAATCGTGCCGGGTGAATCGCGCTGGGCGGGTCGCGGTGTGGCGAATCCTGGGGCGCGCCCCGCGTTCACGGCGTGCCGTGAGCCAAGGATGACTACCGTCGTGAGCATGACGAACGTCAGCGCGGATCCCGCCGCGATCACCGACCAGGTCACCGCCCTCGTCCGGCGCTGGCTCGCCGAGAGCGCCGAGTTCCCCCCGGACCCCGCCGCCGAACGGTTGGCCGGGGTGCTCAAGGACCGGCACGGACTCGCGTTCACCGTGGGATTCGTCGACGGCGTCATGCGGCCGGACGACCCCGGAGTCGCCGGGAAGAACCTCGCCGAGGTCGCCCGACTTACCCCGTCCTTCCTGCCGTGGCACCTGCGTGCGGCGGTCCGCATCGGTGGGGCGGTCGCCCCCGTGCTGCCGTGGGTCGTCATCCCGATCGCCCGCCGGGTCCTGCGCGGCATGGTCGGTCATCTCGTGCTCGACGCGACCCCGTCGAAGCTCGGCCCCGCCATCGCCGCGCTGCGCGAATCCGGCAACCGCCTCAACCTGAACCTCCTCGGCGAAGCGGTGCTCGGCGAGAACGAAGCCGGCCGGCGCCTCGAGGGCACCTACGAGTTCCTCGCGCGCGACGACGTCGACTACGTCTCCATCAAGGTCTCGAACGTCGTCAGCCAGCTCTCGATGTGGTCGTTCGACGAGACGGTCGACCGGGTGGTCGAGCGGCTGCGGCCGCTGTACCGGCTCGCCGCGAAACGCGAGGCGCAGGGCACGCGCAAGTTCATCAACCTCGACATGGAGGAGTACCGCGACCTCGACCTCACCATCGCGGTCTTCCAACGCCTCCTCGACGAGCCCGAGTTCCGGCAGCTCGAGGCCGGCATCGTGCTGCAGACCTACCTTCCCGACGCGCTCGGCGCCATGCAGCGGCTCACCGAGTGGGCGCTCGCGCGCCGGGCCGCGGGCGGCGCCCCCATCAAGGTGCGGGTCGTGAAGGGCGCGAACCTCGCCATGGAGCACGTCGACGCCGCCATCCACGGCTGGCCTGCGGCGACCTACCCGACCAAGCAGGAGACCGACGCGAACTACAAGCGCGTCCTGCACTGGGCGATGACTCCCGAGCACACCCACGCCGTGAAGCTCGGCGTCGCCGGGCACAACCTGTTCGACATCGCGCACGCCTGGCTCACGGCGAAGGCGCGCGGCGTCGACGACCGCATCGAGTTCGAGATGCTGCTCGGCATGGCGACCGGCCAGGCCGAGGCCGTCCGGCGCGACGTCGGTGAGCTGCTGCTCTACACGCCCGTGGTGAACCCGGCCGAGTTCGACGTGGCGATCGCCTACCTCATCCGTCGCCTCGAAGAGAACGCCAGCGACGAGAACTTCATGTCCGCCGTGTTCGGCCTCGCGGCCGACCCCGCACTGTTCGACCGCGAGCTGCAGCGCTACCTGAACTCGCTCGACGCCCTCGACGCCCCCGCCGGTCGAGGGACGAGCGACGCCCCCGACGCCCAGCCCCCGAACCGCACGCAGAACCGCCGCACCGAGTGGGATGGCGACCGGCTCGCGATCGAGCTCGCGCACCACGACGCGCCGCCGCCCGCCGCGGGCGACGTCGACGCCGAGTCGCTCACGAGCGTCGTGCTCGGCTTCACGCGCGGGTCGTCGCTGGGCGACGGCCGGGATGCCGCGGGCGGAGCATCCGACTCGCCGGAGACCGCCGAACTCACCGGCTCAGGTGTCACGCCCGGGTTCCGGAACGAGCCGGACACCGACCCCGCGCTCGCGGCGAACCGCGAGTGGGGCCGGCGAATCCTGGCCCGCGTGCCGGATTCCACGATCGGCGAGGACACCATTCGCGCGGCGCGCATCGAGGCCGTCGATGAGCTGCGAGGTCTGCTGGGACGAGTCGCCGAACGGGGGCGCGAATGGGGCGAACGTCCGGCCGGCGAACGCGCGGCGCTGCTGCATCGTGCGGGCCTCGCGCTCGCCGCGAACCGCGACCGGCTCATCGAGGTCATGGCCGCCGAGACCGGCAAGACCATCGCCGAAGCCGACCCCGAGGTCAGTGAGGCGATCGACTTCGCGCACTACTACGCCGAACGGGCGCGCGAGCTCGACCATGTGCAGGGCGCGACCTTCGTGCCGTCGAAGCTCACGGTCGTAACCCCGCCCTGGAACTTCCCGGTCGCGATCCCCGCCGGCGGCGTGCTCGCCGCGCTCGCCGCGGGCTCCGGTGTCGTGATCAAGCCCGCCCGACTCGCGAAGCGGTCCGGTGCGGTCATGGTCGAGGCGCTCTGGGAGGCCGGCATCCCGCGCGACCTGCTCGCGCTCGTCGACCTCGGGGAGGCCGAGCTGGGCCGGGAGCTCATCGCCGATCCGCGCGTCGACCGGGTCATTCTCACCGGTGCGTACGAGACGGCTGAACGGTTCCGGTCGTTCCGCGAGGATCTGCCGCTGCTCGCCGAGACGAGCGGCAAGAACGCGATCATCGTGACCCCGTCCGCCGATCTCGATCTCGCCGCCGCCGACCTCGCCAAGAGCGCATTCGGTCACGCGGGCCAGAAGTGCTCGGCCGCGTCCATCGCGATCCTCGTCGGCTCGGTGGCTCGCTCGAAGCGCTTCCATCGGCAGCTCGTCGACGCCGTCACCTCCATGCGCGTGGGCTGGCCCGACGATCCGTCGAGCCAGATCGGCCCGATCATCGAGCCGGCGCAGGGCAAGCTCCGGCATGCGTTGACCCAGCTCGGGGCCGACGAGCACTGGCTCGTCGAACCGCGACCGCTCGACGACACCGGGCGGCTCTGGTCGCCCGGTATCCGCACGGGGGTGAAGGGCGGCTCCTACTTCCATCTCACCGAGTTCTTCGGCCCCGTCCTCGGCATCATGCACGCGCGAAACCTCGACGAGGCCGTCGCGCTGCAGAACGCCGTCGAGTACGGGCTCACCGCGGGCCTGCACTCGCTCGACCCCGACGACCTCGCGTTCTGGCTCGACCGCGTCGAAGCGGGCAATCTCTACGTCAACCGTGGCATCACCGGGGCGGTCGTGCAGCGCCAGCCGTTCGGCGGGTGGAAGAAGTCGTCGGTCGGCCCCGGCGCGAAAGCCGGCGGCCCGAACTACCTGCTCGGCCTCGGCGAGTGGGTGCCCGAACACTCGCGCACCTCGAACTCGCTGCACCTGCGCGGGCTCGAGCGTCGCGTGAGCGAGCTGATCGAGGCGTCGCAGTCCTCCCTCGACTACGAACGGTTCGAGCTGCTGCGGCGCTCGGCGCTCTCGGACGCGGTCGCCTGGGCCGAGGAGTACGGCACGGTGAAGGATGTCTCGCGACTCGGCGTCGAGCGCAACCTGCTCAGGTACCGGCCGGTCGGGGTGACCGTGAGAATCGCGGCCGACGCCGACCTCGTCGAGGGTCTGCGGGTCCTCGCGGCCGCCGTTCTCGCGAAGGCGCCGCTCGCCGTGTCCGCCGCGACCGCCCTGCCGCGGGGCGTGCGCGCGCTGCTCGCGGCACGCGACGCACCGGTCATCACGGAGTCCGACGCCGACTGGCTCGCTCGTGCCGCTGACGGGCAGCTCACGACGAACCGGGTCCGGCTCGTGGGCGCGGACGGGGCAGCGCTCGCGGCGGCCCTGCACGGGCGACCGGATGTCGCCGTGTGGTCGCACCCGGTCACGCCGTCGGGTCGGGTCGAGCTGCTGCCGTTCCTGCGTGAGCAGGCGGTGTCGATCACGAACCACCGGTTCGGAACCCCGACGACGCTGTCGCACGGCGTGATCTGATGGGCTGATCCGCCGAAGGCGGATACAGTCGGTCGGTGCGGATTGCGATCGTCGGGGTGGTGCTGCTCGGCGTCGGTCTCGTCGCGGTCGCCGCCGGTGTCCTGCCCATGTCCGACCTGGCGGCGTTGGCCGGCCGAGTCCTGCCGGTCCTGGCGTTCGTCGTCGCCGTCACGATCGTGGCCGAGCTGGCCGCCCTGGCCGGCCTGTTCCAGGTCATCGCGCAGCGCCTCGCGGCGTTCGCGCGGGGGCGCGCGATCCTGCTCTGGCTGCTCGTGCTCGTCCTCGCCGCGGTGTCGACGATCTTCCTCTCGCTGGACACCACGGCCGTGCTGCTCACGCCCATCGTGGTCTCCCTGGCCGCACACGCCCGCATCTCGCCCATCCCGTTCGCGCTGACCACCGTCTGGATCGCGAACACCGGGTCCCTGCTGCTGCCCGTGTCGAACCTCACGAACCTGTTCGCCGCCCAGCAACTCGATCTGCACCCGCTGCAGTTCGCCGCGCTCACGGCGGCGCCCGCCGCGGCCGCCATCGTGGTCACCGCGGCGATCGTGTTCCTCACGCGTCCGCGCCAGCTGCTCGCGAGGTTCGAGCCGGAGCAGCCCGAACGGCCCGAGGACCCCGTGCTCACGTGGGTCGCGGCCGTCACGGTGGCCCTGCTCGTCCCCGCACTGATCAGCGGGATCGAGGTCTGGATCCCAGCGGCCGTCGCGGCCGCCGTGCTGGTCATCGCGTTCGCCGTGCGCCGGCGGGCGGCGCTTCGGCCCGGGCTCGTGCCGATGCCGCTCGTGCTGTTCGCCTCCGGGCTGTTCATCGCGGTCGAGGCCCTGCACCAGGCCGACGTCACCGACGTGCTCGCGGCCGCCGTGGGAACCGGCAGCTCGCCCCTCGACCTGCTGCGGCTGGCCGGCGTCGGGGCCGCATCGGCGAACGCCATCAACAACCTGCCCGCGTACCTCGCGATCGAACCGTTCGCCGGCGAGCCCGTCCGGCTCATCGCCCTGCTCATCGGCGTCAACGTCGGCGCGATCATCACGCCGTGGGGCTCGCTCGCGACACTGCTGTGGCACGCCCGGCTGACCTCGATGGGCGTGCAGATCTCGTGGCCGCGATTCATGCTGCTCGGCCTGCTCGCCGCACCGCTCACGGTGACCGCCGCGACCCTCGCCCTGTCGCTCGTCGCATAGCGGAGCCCGCCCCTCCACCAGCGGTATGCGGGCCGGGGCTACTCGACCGGCGCGGCGTCGGGACGACCGCGGTTCTGCCGGCGCACGCGGCGGGGCGCGCGGCCGCCGAGGAACGACTCGCCTGCCGCCACGAGGAATCCGTTGCGCAGCGCCTCACGGCCGACGAGCATGCGGAACCCCATCTCGTCCCGATTGCTGAGCGTCACCTCAGCCGACACATCGCGACCCAGGAGCACGAGCCGCATGAGCACCACGATCCGCTGCTCCACGTGCCCCGACGAACTCCGGACCTGCCGACGATCGAATACCGGCGTCTCGACCACGACGGCGTCGTCGTCCGAGTTCTGCCACGGCCGCACCCCGAAGCGGACCCACTCGGCGCCCTCGCGCTCGAACTCCTCGACGTCGAACGCGTGCAGCGCCGAGGTCCGCGCACCGGTGTCGAGTTTCACCTTGATCCAGGGGACGCCGATCTCAGGCAGGCTCGCCCATTCCCGCCAGCCGGCGATGGTTGAATGGGGGAGCTCGCTCACTCGATCCATCTTGGCAGGACTGCAACCGTGAAACTCGCGATCCTCTCGCGCGCCCCGCAGGCGTACTCCACCCAGCGCCTGCGTGCGGCTGCACTGCAGCGCGGGCACAACGTCAAGGTGCTGAACACGCTGCGCTTCGCGATCGACCTCGCCGGTGTGGAGCCCGACCTGCAATACCGGGGCCGGCCGCTCTCCGACTACGACGCGATCCTGCCGCGCATCGGCAACTCCATCACGTACTTCGGCGCCGCGGTGGTGCGACAGTTCGAGCAGATGGACGTCTACACGCCCAACACGGCCAACGGCATCACGAACGCACGCGACAAGCTGCGTGCGAATCAGATCCTGTCGCGGCACAACATCGCCTTGCCGCCGACGACGTTCGTGCGCAACCGCGCCGACCTGCGCCAGGCGATCGAGCGTGTCGGCGGCGCACCCGTCGTCATCAAGCTGCTCGAGGGGACGCAGGGCATCGGGGTCATCCTCGCGCCGCAGGTCAAGGTCGCCGAGGCGATCATCGAGACGCTGCACTCGACGAAGCAGAACGTGCTGATCCAGAAGTTCATCGCCGAGAGCCGCGGGCGGGACATCCGCGCGCTCGTTGTCGGCGACCGTGTCGTGGCCGCGATGCGTCGCGTCGCGAGCGGCGACGAGTTCCGTTCGAACGTGCACCGCGGCGGCTCGGTCGAGCCTGTCGACCTCACACCCGAGTACGAGCAGGCCGCCGTGCGGTCCGCGCAGATCATGGGTCTGAAGGTCGCGGGCGTGGACATGCTCGAGGGCAACGACGGACCGCTGGTCATGGAGGTGAACTCCTCGCCCGGCCTCGAGGGCATCGAGACCGCCACCAAGCTCGACGTGGCCGGCGCGATCATCGACTACATCGCCAACCAGGTGGCGTTCCCCGAGATCGACGTGCGACAGCGGCTCACGGTGTCGACGGGGTACGGCGTCGCCGAGCTCCTCGTCCACGGCGATGCCGATCTGGTGGGTAAGACCCTGGGCGAGTCGGGCCTGTGGGAGCGTGACATCACCGTGCTGACGCTGCATCGCGGAACCACCGTGATCCCGAACCCGCGGAAGAACGTGGTGCTCGAGGGCGAGGACCGGCTGCTGTGCTTCGGCAAGCTCGAGGAGATGCGTTCGATGATCCCAGAGCGCCGTCGCCGCCGCGCTCGCGTGCGCAAACTGCCGAAGCAGCCCATCCCGGATCCCGCCGACTGATCCGCGGGGGGATCCGCCGGTCCGGGGCGGGTCGGGTCGCGAGTCGCAGCTCGCGGGTCAGGTGCCGGTGCGCAGGGCGGCGGTGACGTGCGCCAGCGCCGCGTCGGCGGGGACGCCGAGCCGACGGGCGAGCGCGGCGTACTCGGCGGCGGCCTGCTGCAGGTTCTGCTGCGCGGCATCGCCCTGAGGGGCGACGAAGGTCCCGGATCGGCCTCGCGTCTCGATGACGGCGTCCTGCTCGAGGGCGCGGTACGCCTTCGCGACCGTGTTGACGGCCAGCCCCAGCTCGGTCGCGAGCGCGCGCACCGTCGGGAGCTTCTCACCCGGGGTCAGCGCGCCGTCGTGCACGGCGGCCACGACCTGCGCGCGCACTTGCTCGAAAGGCGGGGCGGATGCCTCCGGGTCGACGTCGAATCGCATGCCGCCCTCAGTCCCGCTGCCGGTTGACGAGCCGGGAGAGCACGATGGCGCTGCGGGTGTGATCGACATTCGGTGCGATGCGGACCCGTTCGAGCGCGTCCTCGAGGCTCGTGATGTCGCGTGCCCTGATCTGCACGATCGCGTCGGCGCTCCCGGTGACGGTGCCCGCGTACACGACCTCGGGCACGTCCTGGAGGATGCGCCGGAGCTCGTCGGGAGCGACCGTGCCGCGGCAGAACAGCTCGACGTAGGCCTCGGTGCGCATGCCGTCGACGGTCGGGTCGACCTGGATGGTGAAGCTGCGGATCACGCCGTCGGCGACGAGTCGGTCGACGCGGCGCTTGACCGCCGACGCCGACAGTCCGACCGAGGAGCCGATGTCCCCGTAGCCCGCGCGGGCGTTCTGTCGCAGCAGGTCGAGGATGGCCCGATCGAGGTTGTCCATGAAGTGAGGGTACGGCTCATCCGGGGACGGGCACACCCTGGAGCATCCGCCGGTGCGATGGGCGGGCCGATCAGCCTCGCGGCGCCGGCCGCTCGGCGACCGCCGCGTGCTGCGCGCGGAGCCCGTCGAGCAAGGCCGCCAGGCCGAGCTCGAACGCACGGCGGGCGCCGAACGCGCCGTCGAGCGCCGGATCGAGGGCGGTGTGCATCGCGGGGTGCCCCGGCGGCACCGAGGTCTGGTCGAGCAGGTCTTCGGGGGCGACGATGTCGAGCGCCGAGCCGAGCACGTGCGCTTCGACCGTCCGCATGACGGCGACGGCGTCTGAGACCGGCCAGCCCGCCGCCAGCAGGGCCGCAACCACGCGTTCGTACATGTCGAAGGTAGACGCGTCGCGGATCGGCGTGTTCGCGAGCATCTGGATGGCGTTGGGGTGCGCGGCGAAGGCCGTGAGGTACGACCTCGCCCACGCCCCGAGCGCCGTGTCCCAGTCGTGTTCGGCGAACGCGGTGGTGTCGATGCCCGCGACGACGCGGGCACGGATGGCCTCGATCAGGTCGTCCCGGCTCGTCACATGGTTGTACAGCGAGGAGACCTGGCGATCGACCCGCGAGGCGAGGGCTCGCATCGACAGGGCGTCGCCGCCGTGCTCGTCGAGGAGGTCGAGGGCGGCGGTGATGAGTCGCTCCCGGCTGAGTCGCGCCACGATTTTCGCGTCACCTCTTTTCCATGCGGTGCTGGAGAGTGTAACGTGCTCGAAATCTCCTACACGAACAATGTTCGTACCGCTCGATCGCGCGATCCTCGCGCCGGGCACGTGCATGAAAGGAACACGACGACGGTGACGACGATCCTCTTTCACGGCGGCACGATCTGGCGCGGAGCGGGGAACGCGACGTCATCCGTCGCGTTCGTCCGCGATGGTCGGATCGAGGCGCTCGACGCCGACGCAGAACGTCTCGCCGAGGCTGCCGAGCGCGCGGGCGAGCCGATCGAGGGGGTTGACCTCGAGGGCGGCTTCCTGATGCCCTCGTTCGGTGACGGGCATGCGCACCCGCTGTTCGGCGGCCTCGAGGCTGAGGGTCCGAACGTCGGCGCCGGCACCACGATCGACGAGATCGTCGCCGAGGTGCGTCGCTATGCCGAGGCCAACCCCGACCGCGAGTGGATCCTCGGCGCCTCCTACGACGGCAGCCTCTCCGAGGGCGGGCTCTTCGACGCCCGCTGGCTCGACGAGGCCGTCTCCGACCGCCCCGTCGTCCTCCGCGCCTGGGACTACCACACCGTCTGGTGCAACTCGAAGGCCCTCGAGCTGGCCGGCATCGACGCCTCCACGCCCGACCCGGCGCTGGGCGAGATCTGCCGCCGCGAGGACGGGTCGCCGCTCGGCACGCTCCGCGAGTGGGGCGCCGTCGAGCTGGTCATGGACATCGCCACCGAGCGTCCCATCGACGAGCGCCTCCGTGCGGTCGACACGTTCGCCGACTACTACCTCTCGCGCGGCGTGACCTGGGTGCAGGACGCCTGGATCGAGCCCGGCGAGCTCGAGATCTACCTGGAGGCCGCGCGCACCGACCGGCTCCGAATGCGCACGAACCTCGCCTTCTATGCCGACCCGCGCAAGATCGGCGAGCAGCTCGCCTGGTTCGATCAGGCGCGCGCGCAGGTGACGGATGCTGCCTCGCCGCTGTTGACCGCGAACACGGTGAAGTTCTTCGCCGACGGCGTCGTCGAGAACGAGACCGGCGCGCTCCTCGAGCCGTACTGCTCCGCGCTGCACAAGCACGGCATGTCGGTGTGGGGTGCCGAGGCGCTCGCCGAGGCCGTGCGCGCGGTCGACGCCGCCGGGTTCCAGGTGCACATCCACGCCATCGGAGACCGCGCGGTGCGCGAGTCGCTCGACGCGATCGAGTCGGCCATCGAGCAGAACCCCGCCTGGGACCGCCGCCCGGTGATCGCACACGCCCAGCTCGTCGACGACGCCGACCTCGGCCGGTTCGCGAAGCTCGGGGTCGTTCCGAACATGCAGCCGCTCTGGGCGCAGTTGGACGCGCTGATGACCGTGCTGACGGTGCCGCGTCTGGGTGCCGAGCGTTCGGACCGCCAGTACCGCATGCGTTCGATCGAGGCATCCGGTGCGCCGCTCGCCTTCGGTTCCGACTGGCCGGTGTCGTCGGGCGACCCGCGCGATGGCATCGCCATCGCGACGACGCGGCGGACGGTCGACGGCGATCCCGAGGGCGGCTGGACGCCCGACGAGATCCTGCCGATGGAGCTCTCGCTCGATGCGTACTCGACCGGCGTCGCCCACCAGGCGTTCGCCGACCAGGCGTCTGCGCCGTGGGGCGTGATCGCTCCCGGGGCGGCCGCGGATCTCGTGTGGTTCGCCGCCGACCCGCGATCGATCGAGCCGGCCGAGTTCCCGAAGCTCGCGATCCGCGCGACCTATCTCGCGGGCGCCGAGGTCTATCGCGGCGAGCTCGTCGCGACCGCCTGACCGGCGACTCGACCCTTCCCGCCTCCCCTTCACCCGACCACCTGACCGCGAAAGGCCCACTGATGTCCCAGGCCGATACCTCCGCCCCCGACGCCCCCGTCGAATCCGCGGGCGAGCCGCACCTCAAACGCGTCCTCGGCACCCCCTCGCTCGTGCTCTTCGGACTCGTCTACATGGTGCCGCTCACCGTGTTCACGACGTACGGCATCGTCACCGAGATGACGGGCGGGCGTGTGCCGGTCGCGTACGTCATCACGCTGGTCGCGATGCTGTTCACCGCGCGCTCCTATGCCCGCATGGCGATGGCGTACCCGTACGCCGGCTCGGCGTACGTGTACACGCAGCGCAGCTTCGGCGGCGCGGTCGGCTTCCTCGCCGGCTGGGCGCTCATGCTCGATTACCTGTTCCTGCCGATGATCAACTACCTCGTGATCGGCATCTACCTCGAGGTCGCGATGCCCGCGGTCCCGGCGTGGGTGTGGATCCTCCTGTCGATCGCGGTCGTGACCCTGCTCAACATCATCGGCATCGTGTCGGTCGCCCGCGCGAACTTCGTCATCATCGCGGTGCAGGCGGTCTTCATCCTCGCGTTCCTCGGCTTCGGCGTCGCGTCGTTCTCGGGCAACCAGGTCGACCCGCTCGCGCCGTTCGTGGGCGACGGCTCGGTCGAGGGCACGGGCGTCCTCTTTGCGGGCGCTGCGGTGCTGTGCCTGTCGTTCCTGGGGTTCGACGCCGTGTCGACCCTTGCCGAGGAGGCGAAGGAGCCGACGCGGTCCGTGCCGAAGGCGATCATGATCACCACGCTGTCGGCGGGCATCGTGTTCATCGGCCTGTCGTACCTCTCGCAGCTCGTGTTCCCTTCGAACGAGTTCGCCGACGTCGACTCGGCGGCCAGCGATGTGATGATCGCCGCGGGCGGCCAGTTCCTCGCGATCTTCTTCACGGCGGCGTACGTGGCGGGCGCGACGGGTTCGGCGCTCACGTCGCAGGCGTCGGTGGCGCGTATCCTCTACGCGATGGGTCGCGACGGGGTGCTGCCGAAGCGCATCTTCGGCGTGGTCTCTGCGCGGTTCAAGACGCCGGTGGTGTCGATCCTCGTCGTCTCGGTGATCTCGCTGCTCGCGGTGGTCGCGGATCTGGGCTTCCTGTCGAGTCTGGTGAGCTTCGGTGCGCTGGTGGCGTTCTCGGTCGTCAACCTGTCGGTGATCAAGCATTACTTCATCGACCGCAAGGAGCGTTCGGGCGCTGAGGTGCTGCAGAACCTGGTGCTGCCGCTGATCGGTTTCGCGCTCACGGTCTGGCTGTGGACGAGCCTCGCGCCGAACACGTTCGTCTTCGGGCTCTCGTGGCTCGTGCTCGGCGTGATTCTGCTCGCGGTGGTGACGCGCGGCTTCCGCCGTCCGACGCCGATGCTGGACCTCAAGGAGACCGCCTGAGCGGAGTGGGCCGCGCCGTCAGGAGGCCGGGATATCGGGTGGCGAGAAGGCCTCGGCCGGGTCGTCGGTGCAGAGCGCGATGATGCTCCACAGGTCGGCCCATGGGGGCAGGGTGATGCCGTCGGGAGTCTTCGGCCACCCTGATGCGAGGCCGCTGACGGACGTGAGTGCCGGGAGTTGGAGTGCGCCGTCGACGCCGGGGGTGCCGGGTCGGAACCCGGTGGAGATGATCGTTGCCGGGCTGCCCCAGCCGAAGTCGTGTTTCCAGAGGTAGGGGTGGTGCGCCGGGCAGGTGTACGCGGCGACCGTGCCGGTGCTCGCGTCATAGCGGGCGTTGTCTGCGATGACGGACTCGGGGAGGTCCACGCCGGCGAGCCCGGACACGCGCACCTCGCCGAGGACGCCGTTATGGAGGGATACCGCGACCGACGTGCCGCTGCCGGACACGAAGTGGTAGCGCACGTCCCGCGCCTCGACCGTCACGTCGAACCACGAGACGGTGTCGGCGTACCCGCGCGCGCGGACGGCCTCGAGCGCTTCGTAGGGGGTGGGTGTGTCGGTCGGGAGCGGGGCCCAGCGACCGTCGTCGCCCATGGACAGGACGACGCCCGTGCGTGGGTCGAGCTGCACCTCGCGATCGGGCTCGGGCGAGTCCGGGTTGCCGAACCGGAACGCCCAGGTGTCGATGCACCGCAGGTCGGCGCGTGCGGTGGTGTGGTCGCTCGCCCAGACAGACGTGAGCACGTCCCACTCGGGGTGGGTGGTCGCGACCGCGTCGGCGGCCGTGGCGAGCAGTCGGTCGTAGGTCAGACCGGGGCAGCCCTGCTGGGAGGTCACCGGCGTCGCCCCGGCCGGTGCGGCCGAGGGGACGGCGATGCCGAGCGCGAGAGCCCCGATCGTGGTGAACGTGGTGAACGTGGTGAACCACAGGCCCAAACTCGTCATGGCAGCCTCCCAGTTCCTCGACAACAATGGGAATACAGCAATATACCAGATGCGTCCGTGCGGCGATCGCGACGTGCCGGCGGCGTGTGCTCGCGGTCGTAGGCTTGATGGATGCGTCTCGATACACCTGTGCGGCTGGGAGTGCAGGTGCAGCCGCAGCACGCTCGGTACCAGGCGATCCGGGACACCGTGCTCCGGCTCGAGGAGCTCGGCGTCGACATCGTCTTCAACTGGGACCACTTCTTCCCGTTGACCGGCGACCCCGACGGCCTCCACTTCGAGGCGTGGACCATGCTCGGCGCGTGGGCCGAGCAGACCGAGCGCATCGAGTTCGGCACGCTCGTGAACTGCAATTCCTACCGGAACGCCGACCTGCAGGCCGACATGGCCCGCACGCTGGACCACATCTCCGCCAAGGGCGGGGCGGCGGGCCGATTCGTGTTCGGCACGGGCGCCGGCTGGTTCGAGCGCGACTACGACGAGTACGGATACGACTTCGGCACCGCCGGTTCGCGACTGCGCGCACTGTCGGACGCGTTGCCGCGCGTCCGCGCGCGCTGGGCCGAGCTGAACCCTGGGCCCACCCGGGACATCCCGATCATGATCGGCGGCAAGGGCGAGCAGAAGACGCTGCGCATCGTCGCCGAGCACGCGGACATCTGGCACTCGTTCGTCAGGCCTGACGAGATCGCCCACAAGCTCGACGTCCTCACGCGCTGGGGTGATGAGGTCGGTCGGGATGTCTCGGGCATCGTGGTCTCGAATGAGTTGAGCCGCGCGGACGACGACCGCGCCGACGCGCTGTACGCGGCCGGCGTCCGACTGTTCACGCTCGGGATCTCGGGACCGGAGTACGATCTCGGCGCCGTGCGGCGCTGGCTCGACTGGCGCGACGGGAAGAACGCGTAGCGGGTCTCGAGACGCGGCGCGAACGGGAGTAGCGTGGGCGCATGGGCGTGGAGTCGCCACCCGCCCGACGTTTCCTCGGGCAACCGCGAGCGCTGGTCCACCTCTTCGGTGTGGAGATGTGGGAGCGCTTCAGCTTCTACGGGATGCAGGGCATCCTGCTCATCTACCTGTATTACACCGCTGAGCAGGGCGGGCTGGGGCTCGATCAGACGTCGGCCGCTGGCATCGTGGGCGCCTACGGCGGCACCGTGTACCTCTCGACCATTCTCGGGGCCTGGCTTGCCGACCGCGTCGCCGGAAGCGAACGGGTGTTGTTCGTCAGCGCGATCGTCATCATGTGCGGCCACATCGCCCTCGCCGTGCTGCCCGGCTACGCCGGGGTCATCGTCGGCCTCCTGTTCGTCGCGTTCGGCTCGGGTGGTCTGAAGGCCAATGCGACCAGTGTCGTGGGCACGCTGTACGACGAGCATGACCCGAGGCGCGACGCGGGGTTCTCGATCTTCTACCTCGGGATCAACCTGGGTGCGCTGTTCGGGCCGCTGCTCACCGGGCTCGTGCAGAGTGCGTGGGGATTCCATTGGGGCTTCGCGCTGGCCGCGCTCGGCATGGCCATTGGGCTCACCCAGTACGCGTTCGGGCGGAAGAACCTGCCGCCCGAGGCATCCGTGGTGCCCCATCCGCTGCCACGCCGGCGCGCGTGGATGATCGTGGTGCTCGCGATGGTCGCGGTCGCGACCATCGCGCTGCTGATCGCGACCCGACTCATCACCGCGACCAACCTCGTCGGCTGGGTGATCGGGGCCACAGTGCTCTCGGCGGTCGCGTACTTCGTCGTCATCCTGTCGAGCCCGCCTCTCGACGGGACCGAGCGCAGCCGCGTGTACGCCTTCATTCCGCTGTTCATCGCGAGCGTGGCGTTCTGGTCGCTGTACCAGCAGCAGTTCACGGTGCTCACGATCTACTCCGACGAACGGCTGAACCGCGACCTGTTCGGGTGGGAGATGCCCGTGCCCTGGGTCCAGTCGATCAATCCCGTGTTCATCATCGTGCTGTCGGGCGTGTTCGCCGCGATCTGGACGAAGCTCGGCGAACGGCAACCGTCGACCCCTGTGAAGTTCGCGCTCGGCACGGCGATCATGGGCGTCGCGTTCCTGCTGTTCATCCCGTTCTCAGGCGGTGGCCCCAATTCGACGCCGCTGCTCGGCATCATCGCCATCCTGCTCGTGTTCACCATCGCAGAACTGCTGCTCTCGCCGATCGGACTTTCGGTGACGACGAAGCTCGCGCCCGCTCGCTTCCACACGCAGATGGTCGCGCTGTTCTTTCTCTCGGTCGCGCTCGGCACGGCCATGGCCGGCCTGCTCGCCCAGTTCTACTCGGCCGACAACGAAGTGGCCTACTTCGGCGTGCTCGGCGGGATCGCCATCGTGCTGGGTGCGGCGCTTGCCGGCGGCAGTCGCGGCGTGCTGCGGCTCATGGCCGGCGTGCGGTGATCCCCTGCAGCAATGCCCGCCTGGGTCGGTGGGGTCGTGGGGGTGTGCGGTCGTGGGGTGTGGGGTCGTGGGGGTGTGCGGCTTTGGATGGCGGGCCGTGGGGCCATGGGCGCGTGGGGTCAAGTGCCCGGGGCTTTGAGCCCTGAGGTAGGCGGCTGTCCCGGGCGGTGCCTTCTGGAAGGCCGGGGTCCAGAATCTGTACGCCAGTTCCCCCTCATCGATGAGGGGGAACTGGCATACGGATATCCCGG
>Ga0180223_1000917_pt1 | contig 28062 bp, 29 predicted proteins | sample eDN5th30CKraftOP_FD_151337 | JGI IMG/M metagenome (GOLD analysis project Ga0180223, IMG submission 151337) | Enriched Organic Plus compost microbial communities from Emeryville, California, USA - eDNA 5th pass 30_C Kraft OP (version 2) (version 2) ... | reverse complement strand
CGACCTGGTCGCCCACCCGCAGCGACAGCGTCTTGGCGATCCGCGCCGGTTCCACGCCCAGCGCGGCGGCGGCTTCCACCACCGTCGCCGTGCTCACGCCCTGGTCGATGATCGGCACATCGGGCGCCTTCTCCGCGAAAAAGGCCCGGACGCTCGCCTCGCTCATGCCCCGCGAATCTCACTGAGCTTGCGTTCCCACGCCAGAGCGTGCGTCACGATCTGCTCCAGATCGGCATGGCGCGGCTCCCACGGAAATTCATTCATAATCGCCCGGTTATCGGAAATCAGCGAGTCCGGATCGCCCGCCCGCCGTCCTTCCATCCGCCGCTCGATCTTGATGTTGGTCACGCGGTCCACGGCGTCCAGCACCTCCAGCACGGAAAAGCCCCGGCCATAGCCGCAGTTGAGGAGATAATTCTGCTCCGGCTTCGCCATCAGCGCCTCCAGCGCCAGCACATGCGCGGCGGCAAGGTCAGTCACATGGATATAGTCGCGCACGCCCGTCCCGTCCGGCGTATCGAAATCCGTCCCGAACACGCTGACGCCATCGCGCTTGCCCAAAGCGGCCTCCACCGCCACCTTGATGAGATGCGTCGCGCCCGCCGTCGATTGCCCGCTGCGCCCCTGCGGATCGGCCCCCGCCACGTTGAAGTAACGTAGCGCGCAGAAGTTCATGTCATGCGCCGCGCTCACGTCGCGCAGCATATATTCGGTCATCAGCTTCGACATGCCATAAGGGTTGATCGGTCGCTGCGGCGTCGTCTCCCTGACCGGGCTTTCCTCCGGTATCCCATAGGTCGCCGCCGTCGAGGAGAAGATGAAATGCGGCACGCCCACCCGCACCGCGCTTTCGATCAGGTCGCGGGTCTTGGCGCTGTTGTTATGATAATATTTCAGAGGGTTCTCGACCGACTCTGGGACAACGACCGAGCCGGCGAAATGCATGATCGCCTTGACCCCATGATCCCGCAAAGCCGCCTCCACCAGCGGCTGGTCGGCGATATCGCCCCGCACCAGCGGCACGCCCTGCGGCACCGCCCAATCGAAGCCGGTGACGAGGTTGTCGATCACCACCACGCCATAGCCCGCGTCTTTCAGCGCCAGCACCGCATGGCTGCCGATATAACCGGCCCCGCCCGTCACCAATATCGTCGGCTTTTCGCTCATAAAAAGAAGGTCTCCCCGGATGTTCCGGGAAGACCTAGCCGAGGGGGAGGGGGATTGTCAGCCTGTTTATGCCGCGGCGCGGGACGGAGCGGGGCGATAGAAGGTCGCGCCGCTCGCCGCCATCTCCCGCAATTGCTTCGTCGGCGCAAACCGTTCGCCATACGCCGCCGCCAGCCGGTCCAGCACCGTCACCACATGCGCGATGCCGACCGTATCCATATGGCTGAACGGCCCGCCGGTCCAGGGCGCAAAGCCCCAGCCGAAGATCGCGCCGATATCGCCATCCTCCGGCGTCTCCAGCACACCCTCCTCGAAACAGCGGGCACATTCGATCAGTTGCCGATAGAGCAGCCGCTCCTTCACGGCCTCCACATCGGGCTGATCGGCGGCCAGCGGGAACAGTTCGGCCAGCCCGGGCCACAGATGCTTCTTCCCGCCTTCGGGATAGTCATACCATCCCTTCGCGCTCTTGCGCCCCAAACGGCCCAATTCCACCATCTGCGCCATCAATTCGTCAGACCGCTGCGGGACATAGGCATCGCCCAGTTCCTTCTTCGCCGCGAGCACGATCTTGTTGCCCAGCTCGATGGACACCTCATCGCCAACGGCCAGCGGCCCCACGGGCATCCCCAATTGCCGCCCGCCATTTTCGATCAGCGCCGGATTGACCCCTTCGGCCACCATCTCCACACCCTCCTGCACATAGGTGCCGAAGCAGCGCGAGGTATAGAAGCCGCGCGAGTCATTGACGACGATGGGCGTTTTCTTGATCTGCGCCACGAAATCCAGCGCCTTGGCGATGGCGGCGGGGCCGGTTTCACGCCCCAGGATGATCTCCACCAGCGGCATCTTCTCGACCGGCGAGAAGAAGTGGATGCCGATGAAATTCGCCGGCTTGCTCCACGCCTTCGCCAGCTTGGTGATCGGCAGCGTCGACGTGTTGGACCCGAAGATCGTGTCCGCGCCCAGCACTTCCTCGACTTTCTTCGTGACTTCCGCCTTGATGGCGGCATCCTCGAACACCGCCTCGATCACGAAATCCGCCCCGGCCAGCGCGGCATAGTCGGTCGTCGGCGTGACGCGGGCCAGCGTCTCCGCCATCTTCTCCGGCGTCATGCCCTTGCCGAGCCGCTTGCTTAACTGCTCCTCGACATGCGCCTTGCCTTTTTCCGCATAGGCCAGATCCCGGTCGAACAGCACGACCTCCATCCCCGCCTGCGCGGCGACCGTGGCGATGCCTGCGCCCATCATGCCCGCGCCCAGCATGGCGAGCTTCCTCGTCGGCGCCTTGGGCTGGTCCTTGGGGCGGCGCGCGCCGCGTTCGGCGGCCTGCTTGTTAACGAACAGGCTGCGGATCATGTTGCTCGCCTGCGGGTCGGCGGCGACCTTGGCGAAATATTTGCTCTCGATCCGGATCGCCTGATCAATGGGCAGTATCGCGCCTTCATAGACTGCTGACAGCAAAGCGATGGGCGCGTTCATGTTGCGCTGCGTCTGCTTGAGGGTCATCGGCACGGCGCCCGCCATGGTCTGCACGAAAGCGGGGTTGAAACCGCCCGCGCCACCCGGAATTTTGAAGCCCTTCACATCCCATGGCTGCACCGATGCGGTCGGATTCGCCTTCACCCACGCCTTTGCCGTGTCCAGCGCCGTGCCCTGCGGCACCACTTCATCGACGACTTTCAGCATCGCCGCTTCGGCGGGCCGGAACAGCTTGCCTTGCAACATATACATCAGCGCCGCCTGCACCCCCATCAGGCGCGTCATGCGCTGCGACCCGCCACCGCCGGGAAACAGGCCGATCAGTATTTCGGGCAATCCCAACTGCGTCTTGGGGCTATCCCCCACCACGCGCCGATGACAGGCCATCGCCAGTTCCAGCCCGCCGCCGACGCAGGTGCCCTCAATGGCGCAGGCCACCGGCTTGCCGCAGGTTTCCAGACGGCGGAAAAGCTGGTTCAGCACGAACACCTTGTCGAATATATCGGCGGGGGCGGGGCGCGCGCCTTCCGCGCTTGCCAGCATCGCGCCCAGAAATTTCAGGTCCATGCCGGCCATGAAGCCGCTGTCCTTGCCCGACGCGATGACCGCGCCCTTGATGCCTTCTTCCGACGCGATGCGCGTGATCGCCGCGTCCAGATCGGTGATGAAATCCGGGCCGATGACGTTCATCGACTGACCCGGCACGTCGATGGTCAGCGTGGCGATGCCGTCGCCGTCAATGTCGAATGCGATTGTGCTCATATCCTGTCTCCTTCCCCATTCTCCGTTCGCCCTGATCCTGTCGAAGGGCGCTCGCGAACCGGGCTTCAACAGCCCGGACGGGGTGTTTTGAATGCCTCAAATACGCTCGATGATCGTGCCGGTGCCCATGCCCGCGCCCACGCACAGGTTGACGAGCGCGGTGCCCTTGCCCGTCCGCTCCAGTTCATCCAGCGCCGTGCCCAGCACCATCGCGCCGGTCGCGCCCAGCGGATGCCCCATGGCGATCGCGCCGCCATTGACGTTGATCAGGCCATGGTCGAGGTCCATCGCCTGCATGTAGCGCAGCACCACGGCGGCAAAGGCTTCGTTGAGTTCCCACAGGTCGATGTCGGCCTTGCTCATCCCCGCGCGCTTCAGCAGCTTGCCCGCGACGAACTCCGGCCCGGTCAGCATGATGAGCGGTTCGGACCCGATGGAGGCCGCCGCCCGGATGCGCGCGCGCGGTTTCAGCCCATATTTCTCGCCGATCGCCTTGCTGCCGACCAGTACGCCGGCGGCGCCGTCGACGATGCCGGAACTGTTGCCTGCATGGTGGACATGATCGACCTTCTCCAGTTCCGGGTAGCGCAGCAGCGCCACCGTGTCGAAGCCCGGCATGTCCTCGCCCAGCGCGGCGAAGCTGGGTTTCAGGGCGGCGAGCGACTGCATCGTGGCGTCGGGCCGCATATGTTCGTCATGGTCCAGCGCGATGCGGCCGATAATGTCTTTCACCGGCAGGATGGATCTGGCGAAGCGCCCTTCGTCCCATGCCATCTTCGCGCGCCGCTGGCTCTCCACCGCATAGGCGTCGACATCATCCCGCGAAAAGCCGAATTTGGTCGCGATCACGTCCGCGCCGATGCCCTGCGGCGCGAAATAGGTTTTGTAGGCGACGGCCGGGTCCATGGCCCATGCGCCGCCATCCGACGCCATCGGCACCCGGCTCATGGATTCGACGCCGCCCGCGACGACGAAATCCGCTTCGCCCGATACGACCTTGCCCGCGGCCATGTTCACCGCTTCGAGTCCCGAAGCGCAAAAGCGGCTGATCTGTACGCCCGGCGTGGTCTGGGCGTAGCCCGCGTTCAGCACCGCGACGCGCGCGATGTCCGCGCCCTGCTCGCCTACCGGCGTGACGCAGCCCAGTATGACGTCGTCCACATCCGCGGTGTCGATGCTGTTGCGATCACGTATGCCTTCCAGCACCTGCGTCGCAAGCTGGATGGGGGTGATCTCATGCAGCGACCCGTCGGTCTTGCCCCGGCCCCGGGGCGTCCTGACGGTGTCGTAGATATAGGCTTCCATGGATTAAGTCCTCTCCGATGACCGGGACGCGATGCGATTTATACACGCAAAATGTATTTACGTTTACGTAAAGTGCAAGGGGAAGATGCCCGAACGCCCCGTTTCCCAACCTGCCGTAGGGTCAGCAGACTAACAGAAACCCCGTTCCGTTCTTCATCTCCTTCTTGGTTTCCCGTGATTCGCCGGTTTGACGCCTCCGCCATTTTCGGCTTCACCGTTGATGTGTCCGAGGCTGATTCCCCCACCGCGCCGTCGCCCCTTTCCATTCCCATTTTCCGCGCCATCTGGCTGGCCAGCCTTTCCTCGAACTTCGGCGGTCTCATCCAGTCGATCGGCGCGGCGTGGATGATGACCTCGCTTTCCGGCTCTTCGATGATGGTGGCGCTGGTTCCCGCCGCAACGACGCTGCCGATCATGCTGCTGTCGCTTTGGGCCGGGGCGGTTGCGGACAATCTGGAACGGCGCAAGGTGATGCTGGCCTGCCAGTGCTTCATGCTGGTCGTCTCGGCCGTTCTCGCCATTGCCGCGTGGCAAGCCATGCTGACTCCGTGGATATTGCTGGGCCTGACCTTTTTGATCGGTTGCGCCACGGCGGTGAACGGCCCGGCATGGCAGGCGTCGGTGGGCGACATGGTGCCGCGTTCGGTCCTGCCCAGCGCGGTGAGTCTCAACAGCATGGGGTTCAACCTGGCCCGCAGTATGGGTCCAGCCTTGGGCGGCGTCATTGTCGCCGCGGCTGGCGCGGCCGCCGCCTTTCTGACTAACGCTGTCAGCTATATCCCGTTGATCTTCGTTCTGGCCCGCTGGAAACCGGAAAGAGCGCCGCAACTACTCCCGCGTGAGCGTCTGGGCGTGGCGATGCGGGCCGGCGTGCGTTATGTGGCGATGTCGCCCAATATAAAGCTTGTGCTCGTGCGCGCGCTGGCTTTCGGATTTGGCGCCAGCGCCGTATCGGCCCTCATGCCGCTTGTCGCTCGCGATGTGTTGGGCGGCGGCGCGCTCACCTTCGGTTTGCTCAGCGGCGGCTTCGGCATTGGCGCGGTAGGCGGCGCGTTGAGCACTAGCCGCCTGCGCGTGCGTTATTCCATAGAGCGGATCGTGCAGATCGGGACATTCTCCCTCGCTGTCGGTACTGCCGTCATGGGGTTGAGCGCCTGGTTGCCGCTTGCCATCCTGGGTTATCTGGTGGCCGGTGCGGGCTGGGTGGTGGTGCTCGCCACTTTCAACGTGTCGGTGCAGATGTCCGCACCACGCTGGGTGGTGGCGCGCGCCGTTGCCTTTTACCAGATGGTGGTTTTCGGCGGCATGGCGGTTGGCGCATGGATATTCGGAACCGTCGCCGAAGGGCACGGCGTTGTCCTCGCGCTCCATGCCGCCGCGGCCGCGCAATTCGCCGTCATGCTGATTGGGTTGGTCCGCCCGTTGCCGCAAACGAGCGAGGACAATCTCGACCCTCAGAATCTCTGGCGCGAACCTGAAACGGCGGTGCCGGTGGAAGCGCGGAGCGGGCCTGTGGTGGTGACGATCGAATATCGCATTCCGCCCGGTTCGATCGTGCCGTTTCTTACGGCGATGAGCGAACGCCGCCGGATCAGGCGGCGGGACGGCGCGCATGGATGGTCGTTGATGCGCGATCTGGGCGACCCGGAATTGTGGATCGAACGCTATCATGTGCCCACCTGGCTCGATTATGTTCGGCACAACCAACGCCGCACCTTCGCCGATCAGGCCAATAGCGAGGCGATACATGCGCTGCATAGCGGACCCAACCCGCCCACCGTTCATCGCATGCTGGAGCGGCAGACGGGTTCGCTACCGCTCAGCCGCGCGCCCGATCCGCGTGAAATGGGCGATCCGATGACCGACCCCACCCGGTCGAGTTAATCAGGCCCGTCCGTCGCGGGTTGCCAAGCCATCAGATCCTCTGGCGTATCGATGTCGCGCAACAGATTGCCGTGGGTTTCAATCTGCACCCCGTGGCTCAGCAGCGCGCGTGCCCCCTGATCGCCGCGCAACGTCAGCAATTCCCCAAAATGTTTCCGGCCGATGAAGGCAGGCGGGGAGGGGGAAAAGCCATCGGTGCTGGCGACGACGGACCGGATGTCGATCGCGGCCATGCATATGCGGTTATAATGGGTCTGCGGCACGTCCGGCATGTCGGCCAGGCATATGAGTATGCCGCGGATACGCCGGATCGGCATGACATGTTCGACCGCGCGCACGATGCTGCTGGAAATGCCCTCTTCGGGCTGTTCATTGACGAGAATGGTGTATCCGCGCCTCTCAAGCTTGCGATGGATGACCGGTGCCTGCCCGAGGGGGCGAGTCACCGCGATCAATTCGCCAAAGGCCATGGAGGCGGCTGTTTCCAGCACATGCTGGACGACTGGTTTGCCGCGCAGGTCGGCCATCAGCTTGTCTTCCTTGCCAAAGCGGGAGGAAGTGCCCGCCGCTAACAGCACGGCCGCGATGCGTTCAGTTCGCATGGAAGGCCGCAATGGATGGCATATGCTCGATCAGGCTCCTTGAACTCCCGGATTTGCCACTGAAGCGATCCGGTGTCCAGCTTGCCCGAAAGGGCTGGCCTTCGCGAGTACGAGACGCCATATGCAGGGCCGAAACCAAGGAGCGGTCTTTATCATGATATATGATCCCGATGCGGAATCCGTGGGGGAATCCTCGAAAGAGCCCGTGCCGACCGAGGTGTCCGATGCGATCCGCACCCTGATCAGATGGTCTGGTGACAATCCGGAGCGGGAAGGGCTGATCGAAACGCCCGAGCGCGTGGCCCGTGCCTGGCGGGAATATTGCCGCGGCTATGGAGACGACCCGGCCTATCATCTATCCCGCATTTTTCATGAAGTCGGCGGTTATGACGATGTCGTGCTGCTCAAGGACATTCCCTTCCAGTCGCATTGCGAACATCATATGGCGCCGATCATCGGAAGGGCGCATATCGCCTATCTGCCCGGCGATTATGTCGTGGGCATATCGAAGCTTGCACGCGTCCTGCACGCCTTTGCCCATCGCTTGCAGGTGCAGGAACGGCTGACGTCCGAAGTCGCCAATTGCATCTGGGAAAATCTGAAGCCTCAGGGCGTAGCCGTGGTGATCGAAGCGACGCACGGATGCATGACAGGCCGTGGCGTGCGAACGCCCAACGTCATCATGAAAACCAGCCGTATGCTTGGTGTATTCCGCGATGATGAAAAGAGTCGCGAGGAAGTGCTGAAGCTCATCGGCTCGTGAGTGGACGGGACGCATCCTATCGTCCGCTGGGACGTGCGCGGCGCGAAGGTGAAGGGGGCGCGGCCCCTCTCGCCGGGAAGCGGCTGGCACTGGTCACAGGCGGGCATCGCAGGTTGGGCGCCCATATCGCCGCCGCGTTCGCCGGAGCGGGATTTTCGCTCGCCATCCATGGCAGCCACGATACCCGGCTCGACTCTCACCTTGCCCTGGCACTGGAGGAGAACGGGACGGAATGGGAAGGCTTCGTCGTCGATTTCTCCGATCCCGAAAGTGCCGAGGAACTGATCGCGCAGGTCGCGGAACGCTTCGGCCGTCCGCCCGATGTGCTGGTGAATGGTGCGGCGCTGTTCGGGCAGGACCGGCTGGGCGACGTCACGGCCGATGATCTGATGCGACATTATGCCGTCAATTGCGCGGCTCCGACCTTGCTGACCAAGGCCTTTGCCATGGTTCCCGCAGGGACGGGCGATCGATGTATCGTCAACATACTCGATCAGAGGATCGATCATCCGCATGAAGATCAACTGGCCTATACGCTTTCCAAACTGGCATTGGCGGGCCTGACCCGATTGAGCGCCAACAATCTGGCGCCCCGGATCAGGGTGAACGCGGTGGCGCCGGGGCTGACCATTCCGACGCCGGATTATAATGAAACGCAGATGGAGCAACTGAAGAGCCTGATGCCGCTGGACAGCCTGCCGCAGCCCGAACAGATCGCCGAAGCGGTTCTGTATCTGGCGCGGGCGACTGTCGTGACGGGGCAGACCCTTTATGTCGACGCCGGCGCGCATATGCGGAGCTATGACCGGGATTTCATGCATCTGTACCGTTAAGATTTGCGGCTTTGCAGGGATTTTTTGGTGGTGAAGGGAAAAGAGCCCGCCTAGAGCGCGGGGCATGGTGGGCGCTTTCGCGCTGTGGGCAAATCGAAGGAGACAGCAATGGCTTATGAAACGATTTTAGTGGAACAGCGCGACGCGGTGACGCTCATCACCCTGAACCGTCCGCAGGCGCTGAATGCGCTCAACACTCAGGTGCTTGCCGACCTCGGAGCGGCCTTTGCGGCTTTCGATGCCGATCCGTCCCAACATTGCGCGGTCGTGACCGGCAGCGAAAAAGCCTTCGCGGCAGGCGCCGACATCAAGGAAATGGCGGACAAGCCTGCGGCGGATTTCTTCCTGGAAGATTTCTTTTCAGGCTGGCAGTCAAAGGTAGTGGCGACGCGCAAGCCATGGATTGCCGCCGTGGCCGGCTTCGCCTTGGGCGGTGGCTGTGAACTGGCGATGATGGCCGACTTCATCATAGCCGCCGACACGGCCAAATTCGGCCAGCCCGAAATCAAGCTGGGCGTTGCGCCGGGCATGGGCGGGTCGCAGCGCCTGACGCGCGCGGTGGGCAAGGCCAAGGCGATGGAAATGTGCCTGACCGGCCGCATGATGGACGCGCAGGAGGCGGAGCGTTCCGGCCTGGTCGCGCGGATCGTGCCGGCGGCGGATTTGCTCGACGATGCCTTGAAAACAGCGACCACCATTGCGTCCATGCCCCCCATGGCAGCCATGGTGAACAAGGAAATGATCAACGTCGCCTTTGAAACGGGTCTGGCGCAGGGATTGCTGACCGAGCGCCGCTTTTTCCAGATACTGACCGCGACGGAAGACAAGAAGGAAGGTATGGCTGCTTTTGTCGAGAAACGTCCCGGCGTTTGGAAGGGGCGTTGATTCACATTCGGCCCGCCACGATCCGTAGATGGTGGCGGGCTGATCGCTTTGGCCCGTGGAATGGTTAATTGACTGGGGCCATGCCGAAACAGAATCGACGCGGCTTTATCTCACGGTTAAGAGGGCTCGCAACGGAAACGGAGCGGTCGCATTTCGCCCATGCAGCATAAGTCAAAGCGCAGTCGGGCGATCGCCATGCCCCAGAGCGAATTTCGCACCCGTGCATCCGAATATCTGGATTTCCTCGGCGCCTGGTTGAAAAAGCCGCGCCAGACGGCGTCTGTCGTTCCGAGCAGTCGTTATCTGGCGCGTCTGATGGTGTCGCATATCGACCCTGCAGATGGCCGTGTGCTGGAATTGGGCGGGGGCACGGGCGTCTTTACGCGGGCCATATTGGACACCGGCCTCGCGACGGAAAAGCTGGAAGTAGTGGAAATCAACCCGGCATTCGCGAGAGGATTGCGGCGGCACTTCCCCCATGTGGAGATTTTGGAAACCCCCGCTCAGGTCGTGTCGACCGTCGCTGCTGGAGAACCGGGCGAATATCAGACAGTCATCAGCGGGCTGCCACTGCTGGCCATGGATCGCGCCATGCATGTGGACATATTGACCGAAGCCTTCCGCATGTTGCGTCCAGGGGGCTGTTTCATCCAGTTCACCTATGCCATGCGCCCACCAGTCAATCGGGACATTCTCGATATGCTGGACCTGGATGTCGTTCGGGTTGGGCAGACGGTCAGGAATTTTCCTCCCGCGACGGTGTTTCGGTTTTTCCGCCGGGAAGAGTGAGCGAACGCTTGTCTGGCGGGGCCAAGCGCCTATGTTCCCGGCAAAGCGAAAGGGGCCTTGCCGCACATGGCATCGATCATCACTATTTCCGGCCTGACGAAAAGCTATGCGTCGGGCTTTCAGGCGCTCAAAGGCGTGGATCTTTCGATCGAAGAGGGTGAGATTTTCGCGCTACTGGGCCCCAATGGCGCGGGGAAAACGACCCTCATCTCGATAGTCTGCGGCAATGTGCGGCCTAGCGGCGGTTCTGTATCGGTCGCGGGTCATGACATTATCCGCGACTATCGCGGCGCTAGGTCCGCCATCGGTCTTGTGCCGCAGGAATTGTCCACCGACCAGTTTGAGCGCGTTTTGGACACGGTCGCCTTTTCCCGCGGCCTGTTCGGAAAACCACGCAATGACGTCTATATCGAAAAGGTGCTGCGCGACCTGTCCTTGTGGGAAAAGCGGCACAACAGGATATTGGAGCTGTCGGGGGGCATGAAGCGTCGCGTCATGATCGCCAAGGCGCTCAGCCATGAACCGCGCGTCCTGTTCTTGGATGAGCCGACGGCGGGCGTGGACGTGGAATTGCGGCGTGACATGTGGAAACTGATCGGGGAACTCCGCCAGATGGGCGTCACCATCATCCTGACCACCCATTATATCGAGGAAGCCGAGGAGATGGCGGATCGCGTGGGTGTCATCAACAAGGGCGAATTGGTGCTTGTCGAGGATAAGGTCGCCCTAATGCGGAAACTCGGGAAAAAGACGCTGACGATCACCCTCGCGGAACCGCTTGCGAAAGTGCCGGACGAACTGGCTGAATGGAGCGTATCCCTGAAGGCCGAGGGGAGCGAAATGGAATATCTGTTCGACACGCGGGTCGAGCGCACGGGTGTGTCTTCCCTGCTTCGCAAGCTCGGCGATCTCGGCATAGCCTATAAGGACCTCAACACGCAGCAGAGCAGCCTGGAGGATATTTTTGTCAGCCTGGTGCATCAGGAGAAGGCGGCGTGAGCGGCCCCAATCTGCGCGCCATATGGGCGATCTACAAATTCGAGCTGCACAGATTCCGGCGCACGCTTCTGACCGGGCTTCTGGTGCCGGTCATCACGACATCGCTCTATTTCGTAGTCTTCGGCGGTGCGATCGGTTCGCGCATGACGGAAATCGACGGTATTCCCTATGCCGCTTTCATCGTGCCGGGCCTCATCATGATGTCCATGTTCACGGAAAGCATTTTCAATGCCAGTTTCGGGATATACATGCCGAAATTCACCGGTACCATCTATGAACTGCTGTCCGCGCCGGTTTCAGCGACGGAAACCGTGACCGCCTATGTGGGGGCGGCGGCGACGAAGGCCTTCATCGTCGGCATCATCATCTTCGCGACGGCGCATTTGTTCGTCGATCTACCCATCGCGCACCCCTTCGCCATGGTCGCTTTCATGGTTCTTATAGCGATCAGTTTCTGCCTGTTCGGTTTCATTCTGGGCATATGGGCGCAGAGTTTCGAGCAGTTACAGGTCATTCCGATGCTACTTATCATGCCGATGACCTTTCTGGGTGGCGCTTTTTATTCCATCCACATGCTGGGCGAGCCGTGGCGAACGATTACGCTGTTCAACCCGATCGTCTATCTGATCTCCGGCTTTCGCTGGACCTTTTTTGGCAAGGGCGATGTGGGGATCGAATTCAGCATCGCGTTCATCGGGGCGATGCTGGTGCTGTGCATTGCGATTGTGGGATGGATATTCAGGACGGGCTACCGTCTGAAGAAATAGCGTCCGGCGGATCAGGCCGTCGCGTTTTCGGATTGGACAGCGAACAGGGTCACGCCCTTATATTTGCCGTCCGTTTCATCATAAAGGCCATGCATGGCTTCAAATGGCTCATCGACTACGCCGATATTGCCCAGGCCCGACAATTTGAACGTGCCCAGCTTCAATTCCCGCGGAGACCTGCCATCCCGTTCGATCGTCACCGCGTCGATGAACATTTCATCATGGCGGGTATAGAGGATGTGCGGCGCCAGCTTCACGACCATCTTGTTATAGGTCGCGATCAGGCATTTCTGCAGGGCTATGGCTTCAAAGATGTTGGTCGGCGCTTGCATGATGCCGCTGAGCATTACCGATTCGTCCGGGTGTCTTCAATTGTTTTGTGCGCTGCGTCATTGGGTCGCGGGAAATCGTGATTTATCACTCCATCGCTTCCGCTAATGGGAAAGAAGGCCCAGTTTTTCGCGCCTTGTCCAGCGAATCACCAGCAACACCGCTACGACGCTGAGCCCGCTCGCAAGGCCGATCCAGATGCCAAGACCGCCCAGGCGAAGGGGAAAGGCAAGGAATGCGCCCACGCCGATACCGATGATCCAATAACCGATCAGCGCGAAGACCATGGGAATCTTCGTGTCCCGAATACCACGCAGCACGCCTGCTCCAACGGCCTGTGTCGCGTCGACGAGCTGGAACAGGGCCGCAACACCCAGAAATGTGACGGCAAGGGCGATGGTCCGACTATTGGCGGGATCCTGAACGTCAAGGAAAATGGCTATCAGCGATCGCGGGAAGCTGACCAGTAGCGCAGCCGCGATGAATGCGAAACCGACGCCGATCATCAGTGAAAGCCAGCCGGACCGGGCGATCGCCGCTTTGTCCCTGCGACCATGGGCGAGGCCCACTCGCACGGTTGCCGCCTGTCCCATGCCCATCGGCACCATGAACAGCAGGGACGCGATCTGGATGGCGACGGCATGAGCTGCCAGCGTTTCCCGGCCAAGAAGGCCCATCAGCAGCGCCGAGGCGTTGAATACGGCGCTTTCCAGGCCCAGCATCACCGCTATCGGTAATCCCAGCCGCCATATTGCGCGAAGCCGTTCCTTGTCCCTCTTCCAGAAATGGCCGAGCAGCCGGTAGCGGCGGAAACCCCGGTCGCGCAAGATAACGAACAGCAGGGCGAAGAACAGAAAGGAGGAGGAGAAGGTGCTCGCCAGGCCCGCGCCCAATATGCCCATGGCAGGCAATCCGAGATGGCCGAAGATGAGGACCCAGCCCATCAGAATATTGAACGGAATCGCGCACAGCATGATGATGACGGCCCATATCGGCCGTTCGAGTGCTGAAATGAAATTCCTGAGCGTCGAAAAGCCGAGAAATGGCAAAAGCGCCCATTGCAGGCCATGCATCAACTCGCCGGCCTTCCGGGCGAGAGACGCATCCTGCCCCATGGCCCGCAGGATGCCTTCGCACTGCCAGAGGATGACCCAGGCCGGCACGGCGAAAATCAGGGCGGCGCGCAATGTCTGATGAACGGTGCGTCGAACATCCCGCACCGAATGGCGGCGGCGTCCGCGTTCCTCGGCGATCAGTGGTGCGGCGGCCGTCACCAGTCCCATGCCGAAAATCAGCATGGCGGCGAACAGGTTGATGGCAAGTGCGCCCGCAGCGACCGCATCGGTCCCCAGCCAGCCGAGCAGCAGCAGGTCGGTGGCGGCAATCGCGGACCAGGCGATGTTGCCCGCTATCATGGGCAGGGCAAGCGTCAGCAAAGCCCGCGTTTCATAACGCCATGCCAGATTCATCGCCAGGGCTTCAGTGCTTTGCGGGGAGAAGATGGAGCAGCGCGACAATGATAGCGCCAATCACCAGTCCCACGATGCCAGACCCGATCGCGCTGACTACCCATTCGATCACAGCGCCCATGGCGGGAAGGGCGAGGGCGGCGCTTTCAGCCATGCGTTGAATGGTGCCAGGGATCAGATCCCAGTGGAATTCATGAAGGCCATGCACGATCAGGCCACCACCCACCCAAAGCATCGCGGCGGTGCCGACGACGCTCAATATCTTCATGAGGACCGGCATGGCCAAGACCAGCCCACGTCCCAGCATCCGCGCAAGGGCGGAAGTCCGTTGGGCCAGATGCAGGCCGATATCATCCATTTTCACGATGAAACCGACGACGCCATAAACGCCTGCCGTTATCAGGACGGCCACGACCAGCAGAATGATGGCCTGCTCCCACAGCGGTTCGGTAGCGACCGTTCCGAGCGCGATGGCCATGATTTCTCCCGAAAGGATGAAATCGGTGCGGATGGCTCCGGAAACTTTCTGGTCTTCCAGTTCCTGCGAACTATGCGTCGCGAGCGCTTCCTCAGCCAGATCATGATCGCCCCGCAACGCCTCGACCAGCTTTTCGGTCGCTTCGAAACAGAGAAATGCGCCGCCCAGCATGAGAAGCGGAGGGAGTAGCCAAGGGGCCAGCGCGCTGAGCACAAGGGCGGCTGGAAGAAGAAAAAGCAGCTTGTTACGCAGCGAGCCCTTGGCGATCTTCCATATGATCGGAAGTTCGCGATCCGGGGTCAGCCCCATGACATAGCGAGGCGTCACCGCCGTATCGTCGATCACGACCCCGGCGGCCTTGGTTCCGGCCTTTCCCGCCGCCGCCGCGACATCATCCAGCGACGTTGCCGCCAGTTTCGCTATGCCCGCTACATCATCCAGCAGCGCGATCAGACCCGAGGGCATGAATTTTCAGCTTTCCCCTGTGGGAAGCTGGCAATCAGCTTCCCTGCTTCGCGGTCATAGAAGGGTGTGGGGAAAGGAGCAACGCCGCAACGCTGCCTCAGGCCACCCCACGGAAATTGGCGGGCGGATCGCTCGCGGGGAAGGATTCGTCGGATTGTTCGTCCACCAGATCCCAATCTTCGGCATTTACATGTTGTTCGGCCGGGCCGGCGTCCCGGATGATACCTGACGATCCGGCACCGCCCCGATCGTCGCGACCCCGTTTCGCTTTCCAATCCCGCCAGCTTTTCCAGGCCACCGTTCCGATGCCCGTCAGGAAAGCCAGCTTCAACAATGATTTCATGGTCATTTCTCCCGCGATTTTTGAAGGTGAATCCAATCCGCCGGATTGCCGCCAACGGCCTTCTCCGATAGTGTAAGTTCGCCTTCTTCATCCGCCCCGGCAGGCAGTTCTGGATGGGCTTTTTCTCTTGTCGGTGCTGCTTGCCAGCGTTGACGCAAAGCCGCCTCAATCATGGAACGCCAGATCTCGCCAGCACCCGCTTCCATCATGGCGGCGTCCGGTTCCTTGAGGATGGCGAGGATGCTGGCCGCATCTTCCACGCGGTCCGTCCATCGGTCCGGCTGATCGGCGGAAAGATGACGGGCCAGGCGTTCGATGAGGGCGCGTTGCTCCATGACGGGGGAACGTCCTTGCCCTGCTCCTGTTCCGATCATTTTGTGACGCGGTCGCAGCGATGTGAACCGATGCGCGTCTCACGGGTTACGCTGGGGTCGGGGCTGGCAGGAGAATGACGATGCCGCAGGGCGACAAGAGCAGCTACACGGACAAGCAGAAGCGCAAGGCCGAACATATTGAGGAAGGCTATGAAAAGCGCGGCGTATCCAACAAGGAGGCCGAACGGCGCGCATGGGCCACGGTGAACAGCGAATCGGGCGGCGGCAAGAAATCCGGATCGGGACGCGGCAAGCCCGAAAACCATGCCGCTTCCCGCAAGGGCGGCCGCAAAGGCGGTGCGGCATCGGCGCGGCGTTCTACGGCCGATCGCTCGGCCGCCGCGAAAAAAGGATGGGAAACCCGGCGCAGGAAAGCAGGCGGATGACTACGGAAGGGAAGTCTGGACGAGCGATGGAAACATTCCCACTCAGTTAGGAAATGTCACCTTGTGGCTGAAAGCAACCATCCCAGGATCGGGAGGCGTGAACTATTCAATAAAAAAAAGCCGCCCGGATAAGGGCGGCTTCTTTTTTGTCCCGTCGGGAAGCTCAGGCTTCCTCGACCGGAGCCTCTTCGGCTTCCGCGGCGATTTCGCCCGGTTCGGCGTTCGGATCATAATCTTCGGTGAAGCCTGCCTCGTCCTTTTCGAACAGGTCAGCCATCACGTCTACGCCCTGCGCCTGCAGATCGGCTTCTTCCGGCGAGCGGGCGACGTTCACCTGAATGGTGACGGCCACTTCCGGGTGCAGCGCGACCTTGACGTCGAACACGCCCAGCGTCTTGATCGGACGTTCCAGCACGACCATCGCCTTGGTGACGTTGTTTACGCCATCGGCATGCAGTGCATCCACCACGTCGCGGACGGCGACCGAACCGTAAAGATGGCCGGCGTTGGACGACTGGCGAATGAGGACGATCTGCTTGCCGTTGACGCCTTCGGCAGCCTTTTCGGCGTCGGTGCGGCGAGCGGCATTGTCAGCCTCGATCTTCGCGCGGTTGGCTTCGAAGACCTTTTTGTTGGCGTTGTTGGAACGCAGCGCCTTCTTGTTGGGCAGCAGGTAGTTACGGGCGTAACCGTCCTTCACGGTGACGACATCACCGATCGCGCCCAGCTTCTCGATCCGTTCGAGGAGAATGATTTCCATGATTTCTACTCCCTCACTTCACGATGTAGGGCAGCAGGCCCAGATGACGGGCGCGCTTGATGGCCTGGGCCAGTTCGCGCTGCTTCTTGGCGGACACCGCCGTGATGCGGCTGGGAACGATCTTGCCGCGTTCGGACACGAAGCCCTGCAGCAGACGAACGTCCTTGTAATCGATCTTCGGCGCATCCTTGGCGGCGAAGGGGCAGCTCTTGCGGCGGCGGAAAAACGGGCGTGCCATTGTTCAGATCTCCTTATTCGCCAGCCGGGGCTTCGTCGCGGTCGCGACGCGGACCACGATCGCCGCGGTCGCCACGGGGGCCACGCTCACCGCGTTCGCTACGCTCTTGCTTGCGCATCATGACCGACGGGCCGGTTTCCAGCTCATCGACCTTGATGGTCATATAGCGAATCACGTCTTCGTTGATCTGGGTCTGGCGCTCCAGCTCGGCGACCACGCCAGCAGGGGCGTCGATGTTGAGCATGACGTAATGCGCCTTGCGATTCTTGGCGATCTTGTATGCGAGCGAACGCAGGCCCCAGGTTTCGACCTTGGTCACCTTGCCCTGCATATCCTCGACGATCTTGGTGGCGGTTTCCGCCAGCGCGTCCACCTGCGCCTGTGCCAAATCCTGGCGCGCAAGGAACACATGCTCGTAAAGAGCCATGGGTATTGCCTCATCTGTTGGCCGATCGCTGACGTGCGCCCCATGCGCAGCGCCCCTCCGGCTGTCGTCTCAAGCATTCTTCCGCACGCGATCGAGTCACCCCTATCCCGTGCGAAGCGGCGCCTATGACGGAAATGCAGGGGAAAGGCAAGGAGGAGTTGGCTTGCGCCGCCGCACGGCATAGATAGCCGGATCGGAAGAGCAAGGAAGAGGGAGGGGGCTATGGCTGTCGGCATTGCGGCGCTGTCGCTGATATTGTTGATGCTGGCGGCCTATCGGGGGATGAGCGTCATATTGATGGCGCCCCTGCTGGCGATGCTGGCGGTGTTCCTGACGGATCCGTCCGCCGTGCCCGCTGTCTTTTCCGGCCTGTTCATGGAGAAGGTCGCCAGTTTCCTTAAGCTGTATTTCCCGGTTTTCCTGCTGGGCGCGCTGTTCGGCAAGCTGATCGAGATTTCGGGCTTTTCCCGGGCCATCGTCACGGCCGTGATTGGCTTTGTGGGGGCGGAGCGGGCGATTCCCGCCATCATGCTGGTGACGGCCCTGCTGACCTATGGCGGCGTTTCGGTTTTCGTCGCGGTGTTTGCGGTTTACCCCTTCGCGGCGGAGATGTTCCGGCGCGCCGACATTCCCAAGCGGCTTGTGCCCGCGACCATTGGCCTCGGCGCGATCACCTTCACCATGGACGCCATGCCGGGCACGCCGCAGATTCAGAACATCATCCCCACCAGTTTCTTCGGCACGACCGCCTGGGCCGCGCCTGTGCTGGGGTTGATCGGATCGGCCTGCATCATGGGGATGGGGCTGGCCTATCTGGGCTGGCGCCGCCGGTCGGTCATGGCGGCCGGGGAGGGGTATGGCGCGCCAGAAACATTGCTCAACGAGCCGGAACCGGTCGCTGACGATGTAAAAACACCCGCGCTTATCGCTCTGCTGCCACTGCTGGTGGTGGGATTTGGCAATCTGGCGCTAACCATATTGATCCCGCGCATCTGGGCCGGAGATGAAATCAGCGTGCCGCTTGCTGGCCTGGCCGAACCGGTGACGGTCAAAGTGGCGCAAATGGCGGCGCTTTGGGCGGTGGAAGGCGCATTGCTGCTGGGCATAGCGACAATCCTGCTCTTCGCCTTTCCTGTCGTGGCGAAGCGTTTTGCCGAAGGGTCGAAGGCGGCGGTCGGTGGCGCGCTGCTGGCGGGTATGAATACGGCGGTTGAATATGGGTTTGGCGCGGTGATCGCTGCGCTGCCTGGTTTCCTGATCGTCAAGGAGGCGCTTAAATCGGTGCCCAATCCGCTGCTCAATGAAGCGATAACGGTCACGTCGCTGGCCGGGATTACCGGATCGGCCTCCGGCGGACTTTCCATCGCGCTGGCCGCGATGGCGGACCAGTTCATGGCGGCGGGCGATGCAGCGGGCATTCCGCGTGAAGTGCTGCACCGGGTGGCGTCCATGGCGTCGGGAGGGATGGACAGCCTGCCGCACAATGGTGCGATCATCACCTTGCTGGCGGTGACGGGCCTGACCCACCGGCAGGCTTATAAGGACATATTCGCGCTGACGCTCATCAAGACGCTGACCGTGTTCATCGTCATCGCCGTTTATTATCTGACCGGATTGGTTTGATACGCAAAAGCGCCCCGGGGAGGAGAATCCCCGAGGCGCTTCCCGCCGCTCGGAAGGCTGATTAACGCAGGGCGCCTCCGATCACCGCGCCGATGATGCCGCTGGTGATCGCAACCAGCACCGCATCATTGCCCGACCGCACCCAGTGATAACCACGCGGCGGAGTGGAGAGGCGATAGTTGCGGTAGTTGTCGACCACCCGATAGTTGTTCGCATAGCGGCGGTCGAAACGCTGACCCTTCGCCCAGTGGCGGTTGTTGTTGCGATAGTCGTTCTTGCGGACGACGGTCTTTTGCCGAACCACGGTGCGGCCGTGTGGACCCTGCTTCACGACGCGGTGGACTTCGCGATGAGGGGCGGCCTGCGCCTGTGCTGTGACCATCGGGCTGGCGATCATGGTGGTGGCGGCCAGGGCCATCAGGAACTTCTTCATCATCGTAACTGCTCCTTCTTCGATCTCGGGCGCCGTTCCGTGGCGTCGAAGACAGAATTAGGATGGGCTTGTCGCAAGCATGTGCCGGGCGGGGTGCGATTGTGTCGGAAATTGTATCAGGAAGCGATCCAGTCTGAATGGATGTTCATAAGTCCGCGAAATCTGCGGGATAGCTTGCGTCTTCGCCGCAAACAGGCGCAAGGGAAACGCCCCCGAATATTCACCGGGGCGTTTCCTGCAAATGTCGAAACCATATCGCCCCTATTCGTGGCGCAGCGCGTCTATGGGATTGAGCGCGGCGGCGCGCCGGGCAGGGAAATAGCCGAACACAACGCCGATCGCCGCTGAAAAGAGGAAGGCGATAAGGTTTACCTTCACGTCGAAGATGAAGGGCACCTGCATCAGCGGCGCGATGGCGATGGATGCGATCAGGGCGAGGAACAGGCCGATGACGCCGCCCAGGCAGGATAGCACGATCGCTTCCACCAGAAACTGCATCAACACTTCCCGCGCGACCGCCCCGATAGCGAGGCGGATGCCGATTTCCCGTGTCCGCTCCGTCACGGACACCAGCATGATGTTCATGATGCCGATGCCGCCGACCAGCAGGGAGATAGCCGCCACCGCCGCCACGATCTGCGTCAGGATGGTGGTGGTGCCGGTCAGCGTGTCCGAAATCTGCTTGGTGTCGAAGACGTTGAAATTATCCTCCGCCCCTGCCTTGATCTTGCGCCGTTCGCGCATCAGTTCCTCAAGGCTGCTCTGCACGGCGGAGGTGTCATAGGCGTCGTCCACCGCGATCATGATCTGGCTGATGTCGCGGTCGCCGGTGAAGCGGCGCTGCACGAACTTGATCGGCATGACGACGACATCGTCCTGATCGCCAAAGCCGCCTTGGCCACGCGTGGCGAGCACGCCGATGACCTGGCAGGAAACGCCCTTGATCCGCATCCGCTTGCCGACGGGATCATTGCCCTGGAACAGGTTGGTGCGGACGGTATTGCCGATGATGCAGACGGGTTTCCCGGCCTCTTCCTCATCCGGCATGAACAGGCGGCCTGCATCGGCCTTCCAGCTTTGCACCTCGAAATAGGCAGCGGTGGTGCCGTAGACGGTGGTGGACCAGTTGCTGCCTTCATAGATGCCCGTGCCGCTCGACTGCACCAGCGGCGCGACGGCGCGCACGCCGGTGAGCTGGTTTTCGATGGCGGTCAAATCCTGCGGCTTGAAATCGGGCGGGCGAGGACCGCCACCGCCGCGGCCGAAGCCCTGACCGGGGCGCAGTTGCAACACATTGGCGCCCAGCGAACTGATCTGCTCGCGCACGGCGGCGGTGGCGCCATTGCCCAGCGTCACCATGGTCACGACCGCCGCGACGCCGATGATGATGCCGAGCGTCGTCAGGAAAGATCGCATCTTGTGCCGGTTGATTGCGCGAAGGGCGAGTATGACGGTGGTGCCCAGCATCAGCCTGCCTCTCCTTCCTGAATCCGCTCGACCAGCCCGTCCTTGAAGTGGACGATGGTGTGGGCAAAGGCGGCCATGTCCGGCTCATGGGTGACCATGATGACCGTGATGCCGCTGTTGCGGTTGAGGTCGGTCAGCAGCTCCATGATCTCCACCGACCGTTCGGAATCGAGATTGCCGGTCGGTTCGTCGGCGAGCAGTACAGCGGGCTGGGTCACGATGGCGCGCGCTATGGCGACGCGTTGCTGCTGCCCTCCTGAAAGCTCAGCGGGCGTGTGGTCCCACCACTCCTTGAGGCCGACCTTGTCCAGCGCGGCCATGCCCGCTTCGTAGCGCATTTTCTTGTCCTCGCCCCGGTAGAGCAGCGGCAGCTCCACATTCTCCAGCGCGTTGGTGCGGGCAAGCAGGTTGAACCCCTGGAACACGAAGCCCAGATAGCGGCGGCGCAGCAATGCGCGCTGATCGCGGTCAAGCGTTTCGACATGTCGCCCCTTGAACAGGAATTCTCCCGCCGTCGGCACGTCAAGGCAGCCCAATATGTTCATCGTCGTCGATTTGCCGGAGCCGGACGGCCCCATGACGGCGACAAAATCACCTGGCCTTATGTCGAGGTCTATGCCTTTGAGTGCCTGAAACGCGGTGGGGCCGCTGCCGAAAACCTTGGTGATGCCGCGCAGCGAAATGATCGGCGCGGCGGTGCGATCCGGAGTCATGCCGTTAAGTCCCGTTGCCCCGGCTCGTGCCTCGTTGTTCATTCCGCTGGCCTTGCGGCGTGGCGGGGGAGGGGCTGACCGGAGCGGTTTCCGGCGGCGAATCGCCGGAATTGCCGAGTTTTCCAATCGTGGCGGGACTCCCGTCGGCCGCCTTGTTGCGGGGCGCGGCCTTGCGCGCGCCATCGCCCTGATCGGCCCTTTGATCCTCGGCGGGCTGCTGCTGCCCGGCGGCAAGCTGACCCGTGATGACCCGCATCCCGGCTTTCAGGTCGCCCCCGATGATGGCGGTGCGGGAACCGTCGCTTGCCCCGATCGTGACCTGCACGGCCTTGGGCTCGCCATTCTCATCCTGGACATAGACGGTTTGGCTGCTGCCTGTGCCGAAGCTCACCTGCCGGGTGTTGCCCCGGCGGAAACGGCGCGGACCGGGCACGATCTGGCTGGTGATGCCGCCGCCCTGGCTGGCGCCGGTGCTGGGCTTGAAGCGCAGCGCGGCATTGGGAACGAGCAGCACGTCATGCAGTTCCTGCGTCACGACATCAGCAGTCGCCGTCATGCCGGGGCGCAGCGTTTCATCCTGGTTGTCGACCGCAAGCACCGCCGTATAGGCGACGACCGTGCCTGCGGTGGTGCTTGTCGTGCTGCTGGACGTGGAGGATGAGGATGAACTGCTGCTGTTCGATCCGACATTCACCCGCGTGACCTTCGCCGGGAAGGTGCGGCCGGGGAAGGCGTCGACCGAGAAATTCGCGCTCTGGCCTTCCTTCACCTGTCCGACATCGGCCTCGTCGACCGACACCTCGACCTCCATCTTGGTAAGGTCTTCGGCGATGGTGAACAGGACGGGTGCGTTCAGGGACGCCGCGACCGTCTGGCCCGGTTCGATGTCGCGCGACAGCACCACGCCGGTGACGGGCGAAACGATCTGCGCGATCGACAGGTTGGTCTGCGCGGTGGAAAGCTGGGCCTGCGATACGCGGACCTGCGCCTGCGCCGAATTGAGATTGCTGAGCGCGGACTGGTAATCGGCGCGGGCCGCATCCAGTTCCGTCTTGGCGGGGACGCGTCCGCCCGACAGCTTGAAGACGTTCAATTGCCGGTCCAGCGTCGCTTTTGCGAGGGCGAGTTGGGCCTGCGCCTGCGACACGCCCGCCTGCGAGGAAACGACCTGCGCGCGATTCTGGTTGATGGTGTCGACCAGACGGCGGGTATCGAGTTCGGCCAGTTTCTGGCCCTTTGTCACGCGATCATTCACATCGACATAGACCGCCGTGATCTTGCCAGATTGTTCGGAACCCACATCCACCTGATTGATCGGCTTGAGGTTGCCGGTGGCGGAAACGGTGACGGTCAGGTCGCCCTTGCGTACCTCGCGGGTCGCATAGTCGGGCTTGTCATCGCCTGAAAAGCAGCGCGCCAGCAGCAGGATCACGATCAGCAATACCAGGCCGATGCCACCCCGGATCGCCCATTTGCGCCACGGCTTTTCCGGCTTGGCGCCAAGGAAGTCGTTCAGATCCTGATCCTGATCCGTCGTCACATCATTGCTCATGATTTTGCTCATTGGGGGGACGGTTTTCCATGTTCTGCCAGCCGCCGCCCAGTGCATTATAGAGCTGGGCGATGGCGAGCACTTCATCGGCTTGCGCGGAAGCAAGGCTGTTGCGGGCGTTCAAAAGCGTGGTTTCGCTGGTGGAAAGCGTCTGAAAATCGATCAGTCCCGACTGATATTGGCTGCGGGCCATAATCGCGGCGTTGTTCGATGCTTCGAAGGCGGTGGCAAACTCCGTCTTGCGGGCTTGCGCGCTGCTGAGCGCTGCCATGGCATTTTCCACATCCTCCAGCGCGGTCAGCACGCTTTGCTTATAGAAAGCAAAAGCGCCATCGGCGGCCGCTTTCTGCGACCGGAGTTGTGAGGAAAGACGGCCACCATCGAAGATCACCTGCGCGACATTGGCAAAGACGCCGCCCGTCACCAGATCGAACAGGTTTTTGAACGCGTTGGAGGTGGTGCCGATATTACCGCTGATCCCCAGCGAGGGATAAAGCTGCGCCTGCGCCACGCCGATCCGCGCAGTGGCGGCCGCCAGAGCGCGCTCCGCCGAACGCACGTCAGGCCGCTGACGCAGCGTGTCGGCGGGAATGCCCGTGGCGATCTGCGTCGTGGCGGCCGGAATGGGGGAAGGGGCTTCAAGCGTGCGCGTCGCTTCGCCGGGTGCTTGTCCGGTCAGGACCGCGATGCGGTTGAGGCTGCCTTTCAGACTGGCCTCGAGCTGGGGGATGGATGCTCTGGTCTGCGCCAGTTGCGCCTTGGCCTGCTGTTCGTCGAGGGAGGAGACGAGGCCCGCCTGCAACCGCCAGTTGGCGATGTCGTAATTATCCTGCTGGATGGTCTGCGTTTCCCGCGCCACCTGAAGCTGCGCCTGCGCCAGCCGCGCCTGCACATAGTTGGTGACCAGTTCGGAAATGATGGTCATTCGCACATTGGCAAGATCATAGCCGGAGGCGGCCAGATCGGCGCGAGCGGCTTCTGCCGAGCGCGAGAGTTCGCCGAACAGGTCGATCTGCCAGCTTGCATTTGCGCGCAGGGAATAGCTGCTTGACCAGTTGCCCGTTCCGCCGCCGATGGGATTGCCGCTGCTGTCGAGCCGTCCGCCCGCATCCTGGCTGCTGTAATTGCGCCCGCCGCTGCCCGATGCATTTACCTGCGGCAGAAAGGACGCATTGGCCTGCCGCAGCGATTCCCGCGCCTGCCGCAGCCGCGCCTGCGCCTGCACTATGTCGAGATTTCCGGCGATCGCCTGATCGATCAGATGGCTGAGCGCGGGGTCGCCCAGCCGCGTCCACCAGTTCGCCAGATCGGCCTCGCTGACCGGGGCGGATGTGCCCTGACTATAGGCGGCGGGAAGCCCGAGCGCCGCCGTTTCAGGCGGGCGATAATCGGGGCCGGCGGCGCAGGCCGTCAGCGTCAGCGTCGTTCCGGTGATCCAGGCTATGCGATATCGCACCTTTTCCTTGTACTCCGTCATCGTTAAAGGGCCGCAGACAGCTGCTCAGGGGCGATGTTGCGGCGCTTGGCGAAATAACTGCCTAAATCGCGGGAGCGCCTCAACGACAATGTTGTCGTAAAGTGTAACGGTTTTGGAAAACAGCGTTTTCCGCCATCGGGTTCAGAAGGTGAAGCATGAGGGCATTTCTATTTCCGGGTCAGGGGAGCCAGTCGGTCGGCATGGGCAAGGCGCTGGCCGATGCGAGCACGGCCGCGAGGGAATTGTTTCAGGAAGTCGATGACGCCCTGTCGCAAAATTTGTTCCGCATCATGGTGGAAGGACCGGAAAGTGACTTGACGCTTACCGAAAATGCCCAGCCCGCGATCATGGCCAATGCGCTGGCGACGCTGCGCGTGATGCAGAGGGAAGGGGGCTTTTCGCTGGCCGACAAGGGCGATTATGTCGCCGGGCACAGCCTGGGCGAATATAGCGCCCTTTGCGCGGCGGAGGCTTTCGACATCGGGACCACGGCGAAGTTGCTCAAGCTGCGCGGCCGGGCGATGCAGGCTGCCGTGCCGGTGGGTGAGGGCGCCATGGCGGCTCTGCTGGGCGCAGACATTGAAAAGGCGCAGGCTCTGGCCGATGCCGCCGCGCAAGGCGAAGTCTGCACCATCGCCAATGACAATGATCCGACGCAGGTCGTGATCTCCGGCCACAAGGGCGCGATCGAGCGGGCCGTGGCGCTGGTCAAGGATCATGGCGTCAAGCGCGGTGTTCTCCTGCCTGTATCGGCTCCCTTCCACTGCCCGCTGATGCAGCCCGCCGCCGAAGCGATGGAAGAGGCGTTGTCGAATGCGGCGATCCATGCGCCGCTATTGCCGGTTTACGCCAATGTCCTGGCGGCTCCCATTGCCGACCCTGCCGAAATCAGGGCGCGACTGGTAGAGCAGGTGACGGGGCGCGTGCGTTGGCGCGAATCCGTGGCGGGGATGTGGGACGCGGGCGTCTCCGAATTTGTCGAACTGGGCGGCAAGGTGCTTGGCCCGATGGTGAAGCGCATTGCGCCCGACGCCACCGTCCGCAGCATCGTGACGATGGACGATATCGAAGCGGCTCTGGCCGAATTCTGACGAGACGGGGATAAAAAATGATGTTCGATCTGACAGGCATGACCGCGCTGGTGACGGGCGCTTCGGGAGGCATCGGCTCCGCTATCGCAAAATCGTTGGCAGCGCAGGGGGCGACGCTCGCTCTTTCGGGCAGCAATGAGGAAAAGCTGAAAGCCTTTGCGACGGAGCTGGGCGGCGATCATAAGGCACTGGTCTGCAACCTGTCCGACGCGGCTTGCGTCGATGCGCTGGTGCCGCAGGCGGTGGAGGCGTTGGGCGGCAGGATCGACATCCTCGTCAACAATGCGGGCATCACCCGTGACAATCTGATCCTTCGCATGAAGGACGATGAATGGTCAGATGTGATCGCGGTGAACCTCGAAGCCGTGTTCCGCCTTACCCGCGCCGCCGCCAAGCCGATGATGAAGGCGCGCTTCGGCCGTATCATCTCCATCACCTCGGTCGTGGGCGTCACCGGCAATCCGGGACAGGCCAATTATGCGGCGTCCAAGGCGGGCATCATCGGCATGTCCAAGTCGCTGGGGCAGGAACTGGCGAGCCGCGGCATCACCGTGAACTGCGTCGCTCCGGGTTTTATCCGCTCCGCCATGACCGATGCGCTGAACGAAGCGCAGAAGGGCGCGATCCTCCAGAAAATCCCGGCGGGCGATCTGGGCGCTGGCGAGGATATCGGCGCTGCGGTCGTCTATCTGGCGAGCCGGGAAGCAGGCTATATCACTGGCCAGACGCTGCATGTGAATGGCGGCATGGCGATGATCTGAGATTGGCGAGCGCGCCGTCGAATCGGACGGCGCGCCGTAATGCGATGAAGAGCACGGCGATGGCCGCGATCATATCCACTGGAATACCGGTCGTCGCATTCATCCAGCGGCCAAAAAGGGGCGCGACCCAGGCATAGGCCAGCGCCGTGCGTTCCCAAGGCAATTCGCCGCGTTTCAGCATGTCCGCCGACAGGAAGGCGATGGCGACGCCAAGCAGCACGAAATCATAGTCCAGCACATAAGGGGTGCACAGCAGCGCGGCGGACAGGACTGCGCCTCCGCGTGCTTCCACGGACCCGCGCCGCGTAATGAGGGCAGCGGTTGCAATCGCGGCGAAGGTCACGACCCCCTGAACGGCATAAGCCGCTGGAACTGAGCCACCCCATTGCCGTATCGCGGAAAACGGGCTTGGAATCTTCTCCCAGCCCGTATTGCCGCTTTCGATGACGATGTGGCGCGTCAGGGGCAGGGAATCGAGGAAGGCTTGCCAAACCGGCCAGCCCCAAATGGCGAAAGTCAGCAGGCAAAGGCTTACGCTGGCCATCCCGGCGGCGGCGAACGCCCGCCAGTTTCCCCGTGCCGCGATCAGCACCGGGATTAACACGGCAAATTGCGGTTTGTAGACGAGCGTTCCCAGCAGAATGCCGGCAATCCACGGACACCGGTCAAGCAGTAACATCCCGCCGCCCAGCAGGCTGGCCGTAAGAAAAGCATTCTGCCCATGGGCAAGGCAAATCAGGACGACAGGCGCTCCTATCGCCGCCAGCCACGCGTCGCGCTCTTTGGGAAGGATTTGGCGGATGAGAAGGCATGCGAACGCGAGCGTCGATCCCTGCCACAGGATCAGCGCAGCGATATAGGGAAGCTGCGCGAGCAGGACGGCCAACAGAAGGAAGGGCGGGGGATAATGCCAGCCATAGAAGGGGATGGCGGCGTCCTGGTGCAGCGCCTGCTGGACAGCATAATGGGCGCGCCAGTCCCAGACATCGGCGGCGCGGCCATGATCGGCCAGCCATCCGGCAGTCCAGACGTTGGAAAAATCCGTTCCGATCGGTCGCCCCAGAAAATCCACGGTTCCTTGCGCTGTCAGGAAAAGAATCGCGATTGCCCCGATCGTCATGACGGCCATCAAGCTGGCCGTTATCCGGATACGTTCGCGCGAAATATGGCGGTCTGGGCAAAGCCGTTCGGTCATGCGCGATATGTCGCAAATTCGATTGAACTTTTGGTAAATAGACGGTTATCGCCTTGATTTCGGGATTGGGTGTCGCCGGATTGCAGCCCGTAGTGCATGTAGGCACTTGGCTCTGTTGCCTCTTGCCTCTATCGGAGCTTGGCTTTAGGGCATCCCTTAACGGATATTCATACCAACCAACGATACCCAGTAAAAAGGACCACTCATGAGTGAGACCGCGGATCGCGTAAAGAAAATCGTCG
>Ga0180223_1000915_pt1 | contig 28093 bp, 24 predicted proteins | sample eDN5th30CKraftOP_FD_151337 | JGI IMG/M metagenome (GOLD analysis project Ga0180223, IMG submission 151337) | Enriched Organic Plus compost microbial communities from Emeryville, California, USA - eDNA 5th pass 30_C Kraft OP (version 2) (version 2) ... | reverse complement strand
CGTGAGAAGCACTTCTGCTCCGGCCCTTCCGGCGTCTATCGAATTCGTTCTTCGTTCAGCTTCCGCGCAACGCATCCGCGTCGGCGCGTCCGTGTTCAGATTCGGTTCATCTGTCCCTTAGCAATGTCCGGCCCGAACAGGCTGGAGGCAGGCGCCATGAAGGGGCCGTCCGTGCCTTGGGACCTTGGGGGTCCGCTTGACGCGCTTGGATGCAAGGGGCGCCGGCTACCTGCTGGCGGCCATCGGCTTCGCCGTGGCGTGGATCGTGCTGTGCTGGCCCTGGCTTTCGGGGGCGGTGACGATTCCGTTCGACGCCAAGGCCCATTTCCAGGCGCAGGTCGAGTTCCTGGCGCGGGCGATCCATTCCGGGCAATCGCCCTTCTGGAACCATAACGTCTTCGCCGGCTCGCCCCAGGTCGCGGACCCGCAATCGCTGATCTTCTCGCCGGCGATCCTGCTGGCGCTGCTCTCGCCGGCGCCGAGCTTCCGTATGGTCGACGCCTTCGTGCTGCTGCATCTGCTGGCGGCGGGCTTCGCCGTCATCATGTTCTTCCGCGACCGCGGCTGGCATCCGGCCGGCGGGCTGCTGGCGGCGCTGGTCTTCGCCTTCGGCGCCTCGGCCTCCTGGCGCGTCCAGCATATCGGGCAGATCGAGAGCCTCGCCTTCTTCGCCATCGCCTTCTGGCTGACGGCGCGGATGCTGCAGCGCCATTCGATCTGGGCCGGCATCTTCGCCGGGCTCTCGGCCGGGCTGATGGTGCTGAAGCCGGACCAGGTCGCGATGCTCGGCGGCTATGTGCTGATCGGGATGGTGCTGGCGCATTGGCTCGCGGGCGGCTGGCCGGCGATCCGCGGCTCGCTGCTGCCGGCGGCGCTGGCGGGCCTCGCCGGACTCGCAGTGGTCGCGGTGCCGCTGCTCTGGACCTGGCTGTTCGCCGAGGCGACGACGCGGCCGGAGATCAGCCTCGGCGTCGCGACGGCGGGCTCGCTGCACCCGGCCTCGCTGCTGACCGCCTTCATCGGCGACCTGTTCGGCGCCAAGGACCCGGCGGTCGAGTTCTGGGGGCCGTACCTCAACCCGAACTGGGTCAAGGACCTCGCGCTCTCGCAGAACATGGCGCAGATCTATATGGGCGCGCTGCCGATGCTGCTGCTGATCGCGCCGGGGCTGACGCGCGGCTGGCTCTGGGACAGGGCGGTCAGGCCGCTGACGCTGCTCTTCCTGTTCATGGTGCTCTATGCGCTCGGGCGCTACACACCGCTCTTCGCCGCGGCCTACGACTATCTGCCTGGCGTGAAGATGTTCCGCCGCCCGGCCGACGCGACCTTCCTGATCGGGGCGCTCGGGGCGGTTCTGTCCGGCTATGTGCTGCACCGGATGCTGACGGCCGAGGGCGTCTCCTTCCGCCGGGACCTGGCGATCGGCGGTGCGGCGGTGCTGGCGATCGCGCTCGGCGCCGTGCTGCTCTCGCGCGGCGAGGGGCATCTCGCCGATGCCTGGAAGCCGGTGGCCATGGCGCTCGGCTGGTTCGGCGCGGCGGTGCTGCTGCTCTTCGTGCTGCTGCGCTGGCGCGCCGCGCTCGGGCCGGCGGCGGCCGTGGTGCTGGTCACCGGCGTCGTCGCCTCCGATCTCGGCAGCAACAACGGGCCCAACGAATCGACCGCGCTGTCGCCCGAGCTCTACGACGTGCTGCGGCCGAAGACCCACAACCAGACCATCGCCCTGCTCAAGCAGCTCACGGCGCAGCCGGCGGGCTCGCCGCGCCGCGACCGGGTGGAGCTGCTCGGCATGGGCTTCGAATGGCCGAATGCCGGCATGGTCCACGGCTTCGACCACACGCTCGGCTACAATCCCCTGCGGCTCGAGGACTTCTCGGAAGCGGTCGGCACCGGCGACGGCATCGCCCGCCCGGCGGACCGCAAGTTCACGCCGCTCTTCCCCTCCTATCATTGCCGGCTCGCGAACCTGCTCGGCCTGCGCTACATCGCCTCGCCCGTGCCGATCGAGCAGGTCGACCGCGCGCTGAAGGAAGGCGACCTCAAGCTGCTGGCGCGGACGAAGCAGGGCTATGTCTACGAGAACCCGCAGGCCCTGCCGCGCGTGCAGTTCGTCGGCGGCTGGGAGCTGGCCGATTTCGAGAGCATGAAGCTTTCCGGACGCTGGCCGGACACTGATCCCGAGCAGGCGGTGCTGCTCGACGGCGAGCCGCCGATCGCCACGCCGGAAGGGCCGGTCGCGGTCGAGGCCGAGGTCAAGCTCGCGAGCTACCGCAACACCGTGGTCGAGATCGAGGTCACCACTCCGGCCGCCGGCTTCGTCGTGCTCAACGACATCTGGCATCCCTGGTGGCGTGCGCAGGTCGACGGCGCCGAGACCGAGATCCTGCGGGCCAATGTGCTGTTCCGCGCGGTGCAGGTTCCCGCCGGCACGCATAAGGTGACGTTCAGCTTCCAGCCGCTGGCGGGGGCCATCGCTGAGGTCGAGGCGCGGCTCGCGCCGAAGGAGCCGGACGACACGCTGCCGCCGCCGCCCCCGTTCGACGGGGACGAGCCGCGTGTCGTGACGGGGCCGGGCGAGGAGCCTTTCCTGTCGGGGCTGTCGCCGGCGGTGCGGGATACGCTGGGCTTCGGCGCGCAGCAGGCCGGTCCGGCGCGCCGCAAGGCGACCGCTTCGGCCCAGATCTTCGGCGAGGCCGAGGCGCATTGACCGCCCGTATGGGCGGTCACGTACCGGCTCAGGCGACGCCGAGCTTCTTCTGCAGGCTGCTGGAGGAGGTGGTGTACTGGAAGGTCAGCCGTTTGTCCGGGTAGACGTAGCGGTGCACCTTCTGGGCGCAGAGCGCGCCCTCGTGGAAGCCGGAGAGGATCAGCTTCAGCTTGCCCGGATAGGTGTTGATGTCGCCGATGGCGAAGATGCCGGGCACGTTGGTCTCGAATTTCTCGGTGTCGACCGGGATCAGGTTCTCGTGCAGGTTCAGCCCCCAATCGGCGATCGGCCCGAGCTTCATGGTCAGCCCGAAGAAGGGCAAAAGCGTATCGCAGGCGATCTCGAAGCTGCCGCCGTCATTGTCGCGACAGGTCACGGCCGCGAGCTTGCCGTTCTCGCCCTTGAGTCCGGTGATCTGGCCGAGCTTCATGTCCATCCTGCCGTCGGCGACCAGGGCGCGCATCTGCTCGACCGAATGCGGCGCGGCGCGGAAATCGTCACGGCGGTGCATCAGCGTGACGCGGCTGGCCAGCGGCTGGAGGCCGAGCGTCCAGTCGAGGGCGGAATCGCCGCCGCCGACGATCAGGATGTTGCGGCCACGGAAGGCTTCCATCTTGCGCACAGCGTAGAAGACCGAGCCGCCGAGCTCGTATTCCTCGATGCCCGGGATCGGCGGCTTCTTCGGCAGGAAGGAGCCGCCGCCGGCGGCGATGACCACGGTCTTGGTGTCGAAGACGGTGCCGGCATCGGTGGTGACGCGGAAGCGCGGCGCCTCGGCCGTGCCGGTCGGCTCGACCGACGCGATCATCTGGTTGAGATGGAAGGTCGGGCCGAAGGGCTTGATCTGCTCCAGCAGGTTGTCGACCAGCGCCTGGCCGGTAACCAGCGGGAAGCCGGGGATGTCGTAGATCGGCTTCTCGGGGTAGAGCTCGGCGCATTGCCCGCCGACCTTCGGCAGGATGTCGACGAGATGGGCGCGAATATCGAGCAGGCCCAGCTCGAAGACGGCGAAGAGGCCGCAGGGGCCGGCGCCGACGATGACGACGTCCGTGGAGATGATTTCGGTGTCGCTGTTGGCGGCGTCGCTCATGATCCTACCTTCGATCCGGTCCAAATCGTGCGTTTGAACGAACCCCTCTGGCGCAGGAAATGAGGCTTTCGGTGCCGCTTGGCAAGCGCCGTGACGGCTCAGGCGCCAGTATCGGCGTGCAGGCCGGCGGCGGCGATGCCGGCGGTCGCCGCAGCCTCGTCATTGTCGGAGGTGTCGCCGGAAATGCCGACGGCGCCGAGCAGCTCGCCCGCCGCGGACCGGACCAGCACGCCGCCCGGAACGGGCACGAGCAGGCCGCCCACGGCATGGGTCGCCGCCTCGATGAAATAGGGCCGCTCCTGCGCCATCTTGTGCAGGGCGCGCGAGCCGAGCCCCAGCGCCACGGCGCCCTGCGCCTTGCCGAGCGCGATCTCGCCGCGCTTCAGGCTGGTGCCGTCCTGGGCGGCGAAGGCCTTCTGCGCGCCGCGTGCGTCGATGACCGCGACGGCGAGGGGCTTGAAGCCGTTCGCGGTCGCGTGGGCGAGGGCGGTGGCGAGGATCGTCTGGGCCTGGGCGAGCGTCAGCATCGTGGCAACTCCGATTCGGGGCGGGCGTTTTCCTTGCCAGCCCCGCGCCGCGCGGTGAAGCGGGCCGGCGGGCAAAGTGTTGTGTGGTGGGGGAGATAATGCCGGCGATCCGGCACGATCCGCTTGAGAACGCGCCTAAAGAGGCATGATTGTCTTGCGCTGGACACATGGAAAAGGCTTGATGGTCTGCCAAATCAAGGAGGTATCCATGGGTCTGTTCAGTTTCATCAAGGAAGCCGGCGCCAAGATCTTCGGCTCGGGCTCGGCCCAGGCGGCGACGCCCGACGCTCTGCAAAAGGAACTGGCCGGCCACGGCCTGCCTTCCGACGTCAACATCCAGATCGACGGCGACAAGGTGAAGGTCTCGGGCAAGGCGGTCTCGACCGAGGAGGCCGAGAAGATCATCCTCGCGCTCGGCAACACCACCGGGGTGGCGCAGGTCGAGTCCGACCTGATCGTCAACAAGGAGGCGCCGGCCGCCGTGTTCTACACGGTGAAGAAGGGCGACACCCTCTGGAAGATCGCCGAGGAGCATTACGGCAAGGGCCAGGGCGCCAAATACACCGAGATCGTCAAGGCCAACACGCCGCCGGTCAAGAATCCCGACCTGATCCAGCCGGGCTGGGTGCTGCGCATCCCGTCGCTGGGCTGAGCACGCCGCCGGTGCCGGGCTCGCCCTCGCGAGCGTGGCGCCGGCCCCAGAGCGCCGCTGCTCCGCTGCCCGCCGACTGCCCCGGGACCATGCCTCGGGCGGCGCGGCGGGCATTGGCGTTTCGTTGCGACGGCCCTATCTCCGCCTCCGGCCGCAGCGAAGGGAGCGATCCGCCATGACCATGCACGACCTCGATATCGACGACCTCAAGGCCGGGCTGGCCGACGGTTCGATCCTGCTCGTCGACGTGCGGGAACCGCACGAGTTCGCGGCCGGCCATATTCCCGGCGCCGTCTCGCTGCCGCTGTCCCGGTTCGATCCGGCTGAACTGCCGAGCGCGCCGGGCAGGCGCGTGGTCTTTTCCTGCGCCGCAGGCGTCCGCTCGCGGCACGCGCTCGCCTTCGCGCAATCGGCCGGGCTCGATATCGACAGCCATTATGCCGGCGGGTTCAAGGACTGGACGACGCGCGGCGAGCCGATTTCACACGACTGATCCGAAGGGCGGCCGCCGTCGCGGCGGACCCGTTCACGACCAAGGTTATTGTCATGTCCATTCGTACGCTTCTTTGCAGCACCGCCTGCGCCTTCGTTCTCGCGGCCGCGCTGCCGGTCGCGGCGCCGGCGCAGGGCGTCCCGGCCCAGGGGGCCGCTTCCGCGCCCGCCGGCGAGGCCGAATTGCAGGCCGCCATCACCAAGTCGAACGCCTATACCGCGCTGATGAACCGCACGCTGCGGGCGATCCAGTCCTGGGAGCGCTATGCGAGCTGGGTCGACATGAAGAAGGGGCCGACCGGCAAGGAGCGCTACATCTCCTACGGGCTCTACAGCCTCTACGACGTCACCGGAGAGATCAGGAAGGCCGAGGAGGCCGCGGCGCGCGAGCCCAAGCTGCCCGAGATCGACGCGGCGATGCTGGCCTATATCAAGGCCTATCAGGAGCTGGCGCCGCTGATCACCCGGGCCGAGCGCTATTACGACCGCAAGGATTATCGCGACGACAATCTAACCGAGGGCAAGGCGCTGCACGAGCAGATGGTGCCGGCGGCCAAGGCCTTCCTCGAGCAACGAGCCAGGGTCGACGCGATGATGCGCGTCTACAAGACGGCGCTCGATGCGCAGGAGCTGGCCGCCATCGAGCAGCGCGAGGGCAAGTCGGTGCGCTGGGTGGTCCGCAACGTCATGATCAATGCGCGCTCGGTGATCGACCTGATGCCGACCAACGAGAAGCCGATCGTCGATCTCAAGGCCTTCGATGCCGCCGTCGCCGGCTATGCCAGGGCGATCCGCGAGATGGACGATTTCAAGGACAGGAATCCGGGCAAGTCGCTGTTCATGGACAGCCAGGCGAGCTCCTGGCTCGGCAAGCTGCGCGATTTCTCGGAGAAGCTCGCCAAGAGCAAGGGCGACGTCCGCCGCGGCGCCGCCAACGACGCCAACTGGATCGTCAACAACTACAACACGATGATCACCCTCTCGGAGACCGCGGTCAGCTTCCCCCGATAGAGCGAAGGACACGACCCCGGCGCATGGCGCGCCGGGGCTGACATGGGCGCGTTTCTGTTCCAGTCTTTCATGAGACCTAACTGAGGATATGCCTCATGCGTCCCATGAAATTCGGATTCGGCCAGCCGGTGCGGCGGGTCGAGGATCTGCGCCTGACCACCGGCACCGGCCGCTACACCGACGACATCGCAGCCGAGGGCGCGCTGCACGCCTATGTGCTGCGCTCGCCATACGCCCATGCCCGCTTCACCATCCGCGACAAGCAAGCCGCCCGCGGGATGAAGGGCGTGAAGCTCGTCCTGACCGGGGAGGACGTCGCCCATTACGGCGACCTGCCCTGCAAGGGGCATATCGAGACGGTCTCGGGCGGGATGTCGCAGTCGCTGCCCGTGCCGGTGCTGCCGCGCGACACGGTGCGCCATGTCGGGGAGGCGGTCGCCTTCATCGTCGCCGAGACGCTGACGCAGGCCCGCGACGCGGCCGAGGCGATCGAGCTCGACTGGGAGCCGCTGCCGGCCGTGACCGGCATCGCCGAGGCGCTGGCCGAGGGCGCGCCGCAGATCTGGCCCGACCGGCCGGGCAATGTCGCCTTCGAGGCGGAGCAGGGCGACCGCGCCAGGACCGAGAAGGCTTTCGCCACGGCGGCGCGCACGGTCTCGCTCACCATCGTCAACAACCGGCTCGCCTCCAACTACATGGAGACGCGCGCCTGCATCGCCGCGTACGACAAGGCCGAGAAGCGCTGGACGTTGACGCTGGGCAGCCAGGGCAGCCACGGCATGCGTGACCTGATCGCGACCTATGTGCTCAAGGTCGATCCCAGGCGCATCCGTGTGGTGACGCCGGATGTCGGCGGTGGCTTCGGCACCAAGATCTTCCTCTACCGCGAATACCCGCTGGCGATGATCGCGGCGGAGACGCTGAAGCGGCCGGTGCGCTGGGTCGCCGACCGCAACGAGCATTTCCTCGCCGACACCCATGGCCGCGCCAATCTCGCCACGGCGACGATGGCGCTCGATGCGAGGGGCAGGTTCATCGGGCTGAAGGTCGATCTCTGCGCCGAGATGGGGGCGTGGCTCTCGCAATACGGGCCCTTCATCCCCTGGGTCGGCACGACGATGACGCCGGGCTGCTACAATATCCCCGCCGTACATGTGCTGTTCCGCGGCGTGCTTACCAACACCACGCCGGTCGACGCCTATCGCGGCGCCGGGCGTCCGGAGGCCGCCTACCTGATCGAGCGGCTGGTCGACGCCATCGCCCGCGAGACAGGCCGGATGCCCGATGCTGTCAGGGCGCAGAACTTCGTCAAGCCGTCCGAGATGCCGCACCGGACGCAGACAGGTCCGGTCTATGATTCCGGCGAGTTCGAGGGTCATATGCGCCGGGCCATGGAGGTGGCCGACTGGCAGGGCTTCAAGGCCCGCCAGAAGGCTTCGGCCAAGGCCGGCAGGATCCGCGGCATCGGCATGTCCTGCTATATCGAGGCCTGCGGCGGCGGCGGGCCGGAAAGCTCGACCGTGATCCTGGAGAAGGACGGTACCGTCACCGTGCTGATCGGCACCCAGTCGAACGGGCAGGGGCACGAGACCGCCTATTCGCAGCTCGTCTCGCAGCATCTCGACATTCCCATGGAGCGCATCCGCGTGGTGCAGGGCGATACCGACCGGGTCGAGACCGGCGCGGGCACCGGCGGCTCGCGCTCGATCCCCGTCGGCGGCGCGGCGCTCGACAAGGCGACGGGTATCCTCACCGACAATCTCAAGCAGCTCGCCTCCGAGAAGCTCGAGGCGGCGGTGGGCGATCTCGAGATCGTCGATGGCGCGGTCCGCATCGTGGGCACCGACAAGGCGCTCGACCTCGCCTCCATCGCGGCCCTGCCGGGGGCGACGCCCGAATTGCTCAAGGTGCACCAGAGCTGGACGCCGCCCGAGGCGACCTATCCGAACGGCACCCATGTCTGCGAGCTGGAGATCGACCCCGGCACCGGCCACACCGAGATCCTCAACTATGTCGTGGTCGACGATTTCGGCGTGACGCTCAACCCGCTGATGCTGCAGGGCCAGGTGCATGGCGGCGCGGTGCAGGGCATCGGCCAGGCGCTGATGGAGGAGATCCGCTTCGATCCGGACGGCCAGATGCTGACCGCGACCTTCATGGACTACGCCATGCCGCGCGCGATCGACGTGCCCAGCTTCCACTTCGAGACGCGCAATGTCCGCTGCCTCACCAACGCGATCGGCGTGAAGGGGGCGGGCGAGGCGGGAGCGATCGGCGCCTGCCCGGCGGTGATGAACGCCATGGTCGACGCGCTCGACCGGGCCGCCGGCATCAAGGCGATCGACATGCCGGCGACGCCGGTGAAGGTGTTCAACGCACTGAGGGAAGCCGGCTACCGGCTTTGAGGCGGGAGCGGATTTGCGGAGGCTCGTTGCCCTGCTCACGCAAAAGCGACTTGGCTCCGCCGCGATCATCGTTTGATCTGGAAGCGTTCAAAACGGCGCTGCCACGCTTCGAAGGGGAACTGAATGATCCGCACCGCTTTCGTGCTCGCCGGCCTCGGGCTCGGTCTCACCGCCACCATGGCCCAGGCCGATCCGATCGCCGAACGCCAGCAGTTGATGAAGGGGGTGGGGCGGGCGACGCGCGAGGGAGCGGCCATGGCGAAGGGCGACGCCGCCTTCGACGCGGCCAAGGCGCAGGGCATCTTCAAGACCTATGCCGATGCGGCGAAGACGATGCCGACGCTGTTCCCCGAGACCTCTAGGACCGGCGGCGAGACCACGGCCGCGCCGAAGATCTGGGAGGATCAGGCCGGCTTCAAGGCCGCCTTCGCCAAATTTGAGGCCGATGCGGGCGCCGGCGCGGGCGTGACCGATCTTGCCGGTTTCCGTGCCGCCTTCGGGGCCGCGACGAAGAATTGCGGCGCCTGCCACGAGGTCTACCGGGTCAAGAGGTGAAGGTCCGCAGGAGGCCTTCGGAACAGCGGGCGCCAGCGATGGCCGCCCGCTTTTTTCGCGGGTGAGGGAGCCTTTCGCGCTTTCGGAGCGTTTGAAGCAGGCTGGCCGCGCCGTGTCCCGCGAGGCGCGGCCTATTCTGGAATTGTTGCAGCGAAAGGGTTGCCGGCGGTCGGCTCCGCCGTCCAATCTGTCGATTGCGCCCGATGGAGACAACGATGCTGCTGCTGCGCCGCCTTCTGGTCACGCTCGTCCTGCTGGCGGCCGTCGCGCTGGGCGGCTTCTACCTGCTGACGGATCCGCGCCTGGTCTCGCCGGCTCCCGAGGTCGGAGCGCTGCCGGCTCCCGATCTCGAGAACGGCAAGCTGCTGTTCGCGGCCGGCGGCTGCGCCTCCTGCCATGCCACGCCGGGGCAGGACGACCGCACGCGGCTCGGCGGCGGGCTGGCGCTGGCCTCGCCCTTCGGCATCTTCCACGCGCCCAACATCTCGCCGCATACGCGCGACGGCATCGGCAACTGGGGCATCCAGGATTTCGTCGATGCGATGGCGGCCGGAATCGGGCGCGAGGGCGAGCATCTCTATCCCGCCTTCCCCTACACCTCCTACCGGCTGATCCCGCCCAAGGCGCTGGCCGATCTCTTCGCCTATATCCGCACCCTGCCGCCGGTCGAGGGCCGGGCGGCGGCGCACGAGTTGCGCTTCCCCTTCAACATCCGGCGGCTGGTCGGCGGCTGGAAGCTGCTGTTCTTCGAGGGCGGCTCGTTCCGGCCCGACCCGGCGAGGAGCGAGGCCTGGAATCGTGGCGCCTATCTGGTCAACGGGCCCGGCCATTGCGCCGAATGTCATTCCAGCCGCAATGGCTTCGGCGCGATCGTGCCGGCGACGCGCTTCGCCGGCGGGCCGGACCCGGAAGGCAAGGGCTTCGTCCCCAACATCACGCAGGACGAGACGGACGGGCTCGGCAAATGGTCGGCCGAGGAGATCGCGGAATTGCTGAAGACCGGCTTCACGCCGAGCTTCGACAGCGTCGGCGGCACGATGGCGGAAGTCGTGCGCAACATGGCGCAGCTTTCCGATGCCGATAGGGCGGCGATGGCGGAATATCTGAAGTCCCTGCCGGCCGTCGCGACCCCGCCGCGACCTCAGGCGAAGTAGCGGTGGCCGAGGCCGGGTGAGGAGGTCGGGCGGACGGGGCCCGAGGTCACCCGGCGCCCGTCCCGGCGATTACGCGCCGGCTCCGGCATATTGCGCGTCGGTGACGTGCTCCAGCCACTCGACCGCCGAGCCGTCCAGCTTCTCCTGAAGAGCGATGTGGCTCATCGCGGTGGTCGCCGTGGCGCCGTGCCAGTGCTTCTCGCCGGGTGGGAACCAGACGACATCGCCGGCCCGGATCGCCTCGACCGGCCCGCCTTCGCGCTGGGCCCAGCCGCAGCCGGCCGTGACGATCAGGGTCTGGCCGAGCGGGTGGGTGTGCCAGGCGGTGCGGGCGCCGGGCTCGAAGGTGACGAGCGCCGTGGCGATCCGCGCCGGTTCCGGCGGGTTGAACAGCGGGTCGATGCGGACCGGGCCGGTGAAGTATTCGGCCGGGCCCGGGCCCGAGGGCTGGGTGCCGATGCGGCGGATCTCCATGGCTTCGCCTCCGCTTTCGGCCGGACTATTCCATCACCGCGGCCTTGAGGATGCAGACCATCAGCGCATGGCCTGGCTCCTTGCCGACGCAGCGGACGACGTGCCGGCGGTCGCAGCGATAGCGCAGCGTCTCGCCCGCCTTGGCGCGCTGGACGATGTCGCCGACCTCGACCTCGAATTCGCCGGCGGTGACGGAGAGGGATTCGATCGAGCCGCGCTGATGGCCCTCCGAATCGAGCTCGCCGCCGGGCTCCGAGGTCACGTCGTACCATTGCAGCCATTCGACGGTCTTGATCCAGCCGATGATGGCGAGCCTGAGCTTGCCGTCCTCCGAGACGAGGATCGGCGTGTCGGCGCGGGTGGTCTTGTCGATGAAGGGCTCTTCCTCGCCGCTGGAAAGCACCCGCTCGATCGAGATGTCGAGCGCCTGCGACAGCCGCCAGATCGTCGCCAGCGTCGGGTTGGTCTCGTTGCGCTCGATCTGGCTGATGATCGACTTGGCGACGCCGGACTGCTCGGCGAGGTCGGAGAGCGAGAAGTTGTAGGCCTTGCGCAGGCGCTGGATCGTCTTGCCGAGCTGGCCGGAGATCACCTGCGCGCCCGATTCCAGCTCGCGCCCGCCGCGCTCTTTCGTCTCGATGCCCATCCGGCCTGTCCCGCTCGCTGTCCCGATCGCCTGCCTCGCAACGATCTTTATAACGAACGGACAATGCCTGTTCTCCGGCCGCGGAGCAAGCCTCGGGAGCGAATCTCGAGGGTCCGCACCGCGCCCGGGACGGCTTCAGGCGACGCGGCTGGGGCCGGCTTCGCGCTGGGCGCGCCGGGCGAGGCCGAGCTGGCGCTCGCGGAAGATGACGTAGATGCCGGAAACGATGACGATGAAGGCGCCGATCAGGATCGTCGCCGCCGGCCATTCGTCGAACCAGAACCAGCCGATCGCCACCGCCCAGAGCATGGTCGAATATTCGAAGGGGGCGACCAGCGAGGCGTCGCCATAGCGATAGGCCTGGACGATCAGGATCTGGCCGAGGCCGCCGAGCACGCCGATGAGGACCATCAGCGCGGCGTCCTGGTAGCTGGGCACGTTCCAGCCGAGCAGGATCGTCGAGAGGCCGAGCAGGCTGGTCAGCAGCATGAAGTAGAAGACGATGGCGCCGGTGCGCTCGGTCTGCGTCAGCAGTCGGACCTCGACCGAGGCGAAGGCCGAGCAGAAGGCGCCGGCGAGGCCGAGTGCCGCGCCGATGGCCGCGCCCGGTCCGAGCTGGTGGGCGCCGGCGCCGAGATGCGGCGAGAGCATGATCAGCACGCCGACGAAGCCGATCGTCACGGCGCTCCAGCGATAGATCCGCACGCGCTCCTTCAGCACCAGCGCCGCGAGCACAACGACCGCCAGCGGCGCGGCATAGCCGATGGCGACGGCCTCCGAGAGCGGCAGGAACTGCAGGGCCGCGAAGCCGCAGAACATGCCGGTGGAGCCCATGATGCCGCGTTTGAGATGGCCGCGCAGATTGCTCGTCTTCAGTGCCTCCGGCAGCTCCGAGCGCCAGCCGAGCCAGATCAGCAGCGGGATCATCGCGAAGAAGGAGCGGATGAAGACGATCTCGCCCGTCGGATAGCGCGTCGAGATGGCCTTGATGCCGGCCGACATCAGCGTGAAGAACAGCGCCGAGAGCAGCTTGAGACTGATGCCGAGAAGAGGGGACAAGGCGGCGCGCGGCGGGAGGGCGGGAACGGTTTCGGGCGAAACCGTCCCTCCTTAGATCACGCCGCGGTGGGGTTGCGAAGCGCCAAGGCTGCAACGCCGCCCAGCGGCTGGCGAGGGCAGGCCCCGGCCGTCGTCGCCAGGAGCGGGCCGCTCGCCATGACGGTCGGCCCGCTGCCGGCGTCAGAAGGTGCCGCGGAAGGAGCCGCCGTCGATCAGGAGGTTCTGGCCGGTGATGTAGCCGGCCTGGGCGCTCGCCAGGAAGGCGCAGAGGCTGCCGAACTCGTCGGGCGTGCCGAGGCGCCCGGCCGGGACCGCGGCGAGCCGGTTCTTGGTCGCCTGCTCGATGCTGATGCCCTGCATCTCGGCGACCTTGTTGGTCGCGGTCTTGATCCGGTCGGTGTCGAACACGCCGGGCAGGATGTTGTTGATGGTGACGTTGGCATGGGCGACCTCGCGCGCCACGCCGGCCAGGAAGGCGGTGAGGCCGGCGCGGGCGGCGGAGGAGACGTCCAGCCCCGTCAGCGGCGTCACCACGCTCGCCGAGGTGATGTTGACGATGCGGCCGAAGCCGCGCGCGACCATGCCGTCGATGACGCGCTGCACCAGCTCGAGCGGCGTCGCCATGTTCTGGACCACGCCTTCCAGCAGGCCCTCGCGGGTCACCTCGCGGAAGGGCTTCGGCGGCGGGCCGCCATTGTTGTTGACGAGGATGTCGGGATTCGGCGCGGCGGCGAGCAGCGCGTCCTGGCCGGCCCGGGTCGAGACGTCGGCGACGACGGCGATGACGGTCGCGCCGGTGCTGGCACGGATATCGCTTGCCGTCGCTTCGAGGGTGGCGGCGTTGCGGCCGTTGACCACGACCGTGCAGCCGGCCGCGGCCAGGGCCTGGGCGCAGCCGCGGCCCAGCCCCTTGCTGGAGGCACAGACGATGGCCGTGCGGCCGGCGATTCCAAGATCCATCAGCTTTCTCCGTCAGCTTCGCCTGCTGCGCTCATGCAGCCATGCATCGGCAAGGCAGAGCATGGATTGGCGGTTCCGTCATCAAAGCGCAACGCAAATCAGACACACGCCGCAGGCATCGCAACAGCATGGGCCGCCGGGCATGAGCGACGAGGACGACGCGAAGCAGGTTCGCAGCATCTTCATCTCCGACCTGCATCTGGGCACGCGCGGGGCCCAGGCGGACCTCGTGCTGGAGTTCCTGCGCGCCTACGATGCCCCGACCATCTATCTGGTCGGCGACATCATCGACGGCTGGCGGCTGAAGAGCGGCTGGTATTTCCCGCAGACGCATAACGACGTCATCCAGAAGCTGCTGCGCAAGGTGCGCAAAGGCTCGAAGCTGATCTACGTCACCGGCAACCACGACGACTTCCTGCGCGACTTCACCGGCCTGCAGTTCGGCGGCATCACCCTGGTCGACGACATCGTCCACGAGACGGCCGACGGCAAGCGCCTGCTCGTGATCCATGGCGACCTGTTCGACCTGGTGGTGCGCAACGCCAAATGGCTCGCGCTGCTCGGCGACTGGGCCTATACCGTCGCGCTCGGCCTCAACATGGCGCTGAACAAGGTGCGGCGCTGGCTGCAATTGCCGCACTGGTCGCTCTCGGCCTGGGCCAAGCACAAGGTCAAGAACGCCGTGAACTATATCGGCGAGTTCGAGACCTGCCTGGCCCAAGAGGCTCGCCGGCACGATGCCGACGGTGTGATCTGCGGCCATATCCATCACGCCGCCTTCCGTGAGATCGACGGGCTGACCTACATCAACACCGGCGACTGGGTCGAAAGCTGCACGGCCTTCGTCGAGCATCATGACGGGCGCTTCGAGCTGATCCGCTGGCCGCAGGGGCGCCTCAAGGGCGAGACGCCCGTGCCCGTCGTCGTGCCCGCCCGCCCCGCCAGCGTGCCGGAGCTGGCCGAGGCGGCGCGCAGCCTGCTCCGGCCGGCGGAGCTGGCGCGAGTCCTCGGCGGGCAGCCGGAGGCGGCCGGACGGAAAGCGCGCTGATGCGCGTCCTCATCGCCACCGACGCCTGGCGCCCGCAGATCAACGGGGTGGTGCGCTCGCTGGAGCGGATGATCCAGGCCGCGCCGGATTTCGGCGCGACGGCGGCGGCGTTGACGCCGGAAGGCTTCCGGCAGATCGCCATGCCGAGCTATCCCGATATCCGCCTCGCGCTCGCCACCCGCCGGGCGCTGGCGGAGCGGATCGCGGAATTCGGCCCGGACCATATCCACATCGCGACCGAAGGGCCGATCGGCTGGCTGACGCGGGCGGTCTGCCTGGCGCAGAAGCGGCCCTTCACCACGAGCTATCACACCCGCTTTCCGCAATATGTCGCGGCGCGCTGGCCGATCCCCGAAAGCTGGAGCTACCGTCTGCTGCGGCGCTTCCACGGGCCCGCGGCGGCGGTCATGATCTCGACCGCGACGGTGGAGGAGGAGCTGCGCGGGCACGGCTTCCAGAAGCTGGTGCGTTGGGGGCGGGGCGTCGATCTCGACCTGTTCCATCCGCGCCCGCACAGCGTGCTCGACCTGCCGCGGCCGATCTTCCTCAGTGTCGGGCGGGTCGCGGTCGAGAAGAATCTCGATGCCTTCCTGTCGCTCAGGCTGCCGGGCAGCAAGGTCGTGGTCGGCGACGGGCCGGCGCGGGCGGACCTGCAGCGCGCCTTCCCCGAGGTGCATTTCCTCGGGGTGAAGGAGGGCGAGGAGCTCGCGGCGATCTACGCCTCCAGCGACGTCTTCGTGTTTCCGAGCCTGACCGACACCTTCGGCATCGTGCTGCTGGAGGCTGCGGCGAGCGGCCTGCCGGTCGCCGCCTTTCCGGTGCAGGGGCCGCGCGACGTCTTCGCCGGCAGCGGCGCGGCCGTGCTCGGGGAGGATTTGCGCAACGCCGCGATGCAGGCGCTCAGGATCGCGCCCGAGACGGCGATGGAGCTGGCGGCGCGCCATAGCTGGGCGAGCAGCGCGGCGCAGTTCTACGGGCATATCCGCCGCGTGGCGCGCGAGGCCGGCTATCTGCCGCGCGAGCAGCCGGCCGCGCCCGCGGCGAGCGGCTTCACAGCCTTCGCGAGCGGGCGTGGCGCGGAAGGGCGCGCGCCGCGGCGCCTGCCGGCTTGAGCTGGGCGCGGAAGCCGTCGCGCCGCTCGTGCACCGAGGCGATGACGAGGCCCATCGGCACGCCGAGCCCGACCAGCGCGGCCTCCGACAATTGCAGGCTCGCCTCGATCGTCTCCGGCACGGCGTCGTTGACGCCGATCTCGTAGAGATGGCGGGCATGGGCGGCGTCCCGGGCGCGGGCGACGATGACGATGTCCGGCCGCAGCGCCCGCGCCGCCTGCACGGTCGCATCGACGGCGCGCGGATTGTCGATGGTCAGGATCAGCGCCGTCGCCTCCTCCAGCCCGCAGAGCTTGAGGAATTCGGGCTGCGTCGCGTCGCCGTAGAAGGCGGGACGGCCGGCGCGGCGCTGGGCGGTGATCAGCGCCGCGTCCGAATCGATCACGATGTGCGACTTGCCGTGCTCTTCCAGCATCGAGGCGACGAGGCGCCCGACGCGGCCGCCGCCGACGACGATGGCGCGGGGCGCCCGGTCGTCCGGCGGCAGGGCCTTCGCCTCCTCGGGCAGCGCGACGGCCGGCGCGAGCTTCTGGGCGAAATGGCGGGCGAAGCGCGCCTGCAGGGGCAGGGTGACCATGGTCAGGGAGACGGCGGCGAGCGCGATGCTGGTCGCGCCGTGCTCGACCAGCCCGACGCTGGAGGCGCCGTTCAAGAGAACGAAGGCGAATTCGCCGCCGGGGCTGACCATCAGCGCGGTTTCGAGCGCCGCCGCCGCATTCAGCCGGAAGCGCCGGGCGAGCACGAAGATGATCAGGCTCTTGACCGCGACCAGCCCGACCGCGACCGAGAGGATCGCCACCGGGTGCCCGGCGATCTCGGCCGGGTTCACGCCCATGCCGACCGTCAGGAAGAAGACGCCGATCAGCAGCGACTTGAACGGGTCGATCGTGACCTCGACCGCGCGGCGGAACTCGGTCTCGGCCAGCAGCAGCCCGGCGATGAAGGCGCCGAGCCCCATGGACAAGCCGGCGGCGGCGGCGATCAGCCCGGTGCCGAGCGCGGTCAGCAGCGTCGCCGCCATGAAGCTCTCGGCCGAATCGGTCGAGGCGACGAGGCGGAAGAGCGGCTTCAATGCCAGCCGGCCGATGACGACGATGGTGGCGATGGCGGCCGCGGCCTGGACGAAGGCCTGGGCCAGTCCGGCGAGCAGCGAGCCCGAGCCGTTCTGCGTCTCCAGCACATGGACCAGGAAGAGCAGCGGGACCACGGCGAGGTCCTGGCAGAGCAGGATGGCGAAGCTGGCGCGCCCGGCCGAGGTGGTCATCCGCTTCTTCGCGGCGAGCAACTCGACGATCATCGCAGTGGAGGAGAGGGCGAGCCCGAAGCCGATGATCAGCGCCGCGGTCGCCGGCTGCCCGAGCGCATAGGCGATCAGCCCGATCGCGGCGGCCGAGAGCCCGACCTGTCCGAGCCCCAGGCCGAAGACGAGGCGCTTCATCGTCATCAGGCGCTCGAAGGACAGCTCCAGCCCGATGACGAAGAGCAGGAAGGCGACGCCGAGCTCGGCCGGCCCGGCCAGCGCCTCGGCGTTCGAGACGGTGACGGTGCGCAGCAGCGGAATCGTCGAGACCAGCCCGCCGAGGCCGAAGGGGCCGAGCAGAGCGCCGCAGGCGATGAAGGCGATGATCGAGTTGACCTTGAGCGTCTTGGCGAGCGGCACCACCACCCCCGCCGTCGCGAGCACGACGACGGCGTCCTTGTAGACGGCGGGATCGACGGTTCCGGCCACGGACTGTCCCTGCGATTCGAGCTGGTCGGGATGACCTGCCATTCTTGCGGCTCGCCGGTGCGATGCACAATCGCGGAATCGCCGCTGCCTGCGAGAAATTTGCATTGCTGGGCGAGACTTTAGGCATGGCCGCCCGGCTGCCCTGCGCAAAAAGCGGTTCCCGCCGGCTTCGCGGATGGGCTAGCGTTCGCGCGCACGTTCAGAAGGATGGCTCATGCGTTTCACCGGCACCGAGAACTATGTCGCGACCGAGGATCTCACCGTCGCCGTCAACGCTGCGATCCGGCTGGAGCGGCCGCTGCTGGTGAAGGGCGAGCCCGGCACCGGCAAGACCGTGCTGGCGGAGGAGATCGCGGCCGCGCTCGGGGCGCCGCTGATCACCTGGCACATCAAGTCGACGACCAAGGCGCAGCAGGGCCTCTACGAATACGACGCGGTGAGCCGCCTGCGCGACAGCCAGCTCGGCGACCCGCGCGTCTCCGACATCGCCAACTACATCAAGCGCGGCAAGCTCTGGGAGGCCTTCGCCTCGGCCGCGCGGCCGGTCCTGCTGATCGACGAAATCGACAAGGCCGATATCGAGTTCCCCAACGACCTGCTGCTCGAGCTCGACCGCATGGAGTTCCATGTCTACGAGACCGGCGAGACGGTCAGGGCGGCGCAGCGGCCGGTGATGATCATCACCTCCAACAACGAGAAGGAACTTCCGGACGCCTTCCTGCGCCGCTGCTTCTTCCACTATATCCGCTTCCCCGACGCAGAGACGATGCAGCAGATCGTCGAGGTGCATTTCCCCGGCATCAAGAAGCGGCTGATGGAGGAGGCGCTGCGGCTGTTCTTCGAGGTGCGCGAGGTCCCGGGCCTCAAGAAGAAGCCCTCGACCTCCGAGCTGCTCGACTGGCTGAAGCTGCTCGTCGCCGAGGATATCGGGCCCGAGGCGCTGCGCGAGCGCGACCCACGCAAGCTGATCCCGCCGCTGCACGGGGCGCTGCTGAAGAACGAGCAGGACGTCTCGCTGTTCGAGAAACTCGCCTTCATGGCGCGGCGCGAAAGCCGCTGAAGCGATCAGCCGATGCCCAGCAGCGGGCGGGCATTGAGCGCGGCGACGAGAGCCGCGCCCGTCAGGCAGGCATAGGCGAGGGCGAAAGCGTCGACGGCGCGCAGCGCCACCGCCGGACGGAGCGGCGAAGCCAGGAGCGCGAAGCCCGGCACGATCTGCATGGCATGCAACGCCAGGAAATGCGCGGGGCGCAGATCGCCGACGCTCAGCGACCAGCCGAAGAAGGGGATGACGGCGGCTGTCGGCAACGGCGTGCCGACCGTATGCCCACCGGCGCCGCTCAGCGTTGCGCCGGAGAGGATGCCGAGCACGGCCGTCAGGCCGAGGCCCAGGATCAGGGAGCGGCGCAGGATCGGGGGCAGCGGAGCCGCATCCTTGCGGGCGAGGCCGTAGGCGAGGATGCCGCTTGCGGCGGTGAAGAGCACGGCAGCGATCCCCATCGCCGAATAGAGCGCGACGGCGGCCGGGCCGTCGGCGTTGTAGTGGGAAGCCTCCGCGCGCGAGGCGCGCCAGGCGATGTAGACGAGCTCGAAGAAGAGCAGGCCGATCACCGGCCAGACCGTGAAGCGGCCGAGCCGCGAACGCTGGAAGGCTTCGCTGGTCAGCGGCAGCAGCAGCGCGAAGGAGAACAGGTAGATCGCGATCGAGATCTCGAACTTCAGGGGCTTGAGCCAGACGGGGGCGCCGTTGAAGAGCCGCGGGTCGATGGCATAGGCAAGCGCCGTCGGGATCGCGAGCAGCGCCATCGCAATGCCCGCGGCGCCCAGGCGGGGCTCCCATTCGAGCGCCCGGAACGGCGCCGGCAGCCGCGCCAGGAAACGTGGAATCCGGTCTTCCGCAACGATGTCCCGGCTCGTCGCGACGAGGCGATAGAGCAGGTAGCCGACCGGGCCGAAAAGGAAGGTCAGGGCGAGGACCGGCAGCATCGCCCAATGCGGCAGGCCCTCGCGCTGCGCGCGGCGCAGCAGCCAGGCGCCGGTCAGGAGGTCGAAGGCGAGGTAATGGATCCAGCCGGCGAGCAGCAGCGGTCGCGAGGCGAACAGGGCGGCGACGTCGTCGAGCGAGGAAAAGCCGCCGCGGGCCTCGTGCCAATGCACCGCGATCAGGACCAGGTAGCCGAGCGAGAGCAGCGTCGGAATGGCGAGGCCGGCGAGGATCTGGCTCGCCCGCCAGCGCGGCGCGGCGATCAGCAGGAGCCAGCCGCAGACGGCCAGCAGATTGGCGCCGGAGAAGGCAGCGTTCCATGTCGAAGGCGGCATCATATCCTCCGAACTTGACAGTGTTCAGTTGCAGGGTGGTTGTGACCCGGTATCTTAACGACGTCAAGATTATTTTGACGCTGTTCAGATGGGCGGAGTTCCTGATGACCGAAGCGATGTCGCGGGTCACGCGCGAGCACTATCACCACGGCGCCCTGCGCCAGGCGATGATCGCGGCGGCGGAAGCGGTGCTGGCCGAGCGCGGGCTCGGCGGTTTCACCCTGCGCGAATGCGCCCGGCGGGCGGGAGTGTCGCCGGCCGCCCCGGCCCATCACTTCGGCAATCTGACCGGCTTGCTGACGGCGATCGCGACGCTCGGGTTCGACGATCTCTCGGATGCGATGGAGGCGGCTGTCGCGTCGGCACAGGCGCAGGGGCGCAGCCGCCTCGCCGCGATCGCGCGGGCTTATGTCGAGACGGCACTCGGCAATCCGGGGCGCTTTCGCGTCGTCTTCGGCCAGCGGGAAATGGATCGGCAGGACACCGCCTTCCGGGCTGCGGCGACGCGGTCCTTCGGCATCCTGGTTCGCGAGGTGCGGTTGAGCCGCGGCCTGCGGCCTTCTCGTTCGCCGGACGAGAAGCCCGCTGCCCAGGCCCTCGCTCCCGATCTGCCGGAGGTGCTGCTCGCCTGGTCCGCGGTCCACGGCTTCTCGACTCTGCTGATCGATGGCGCGCTGGATTTTCTGACTGCAGAAGAGGGGCGGCAGGCTTTTCTCGACAAGCATGCGGCCCGGCTCTTCGCGTTGCTGGCATCGGCGCTTTCGGCCGGGGAGGGGCTCGCAAAAGAAGCCGCCCGCGATTAGGTTTCCCGCATGCGACGCCTCATGCTCCTGCGCCATGCGAAATCGAACTGGCCCGCCGGCGTGGCCGATCGGGACAGGCCCCTGGCTGCGCGGGGGCGCGAAGCAGCACCCGTGATGGGGCGCTATCTCGCCGACGAACTGCTGCTGCCGGATCTGGTGCTGATCTCGCCGGCCAAGCGCACTGTCGAGACCTGGGAGCTGGTCGCGCCCATGCTGCCGGAGAAGCCCGCCACCCAGTACGAGCCGCGCATCTACGAGGCCAAGCCCGGGGCGCTGCTCTATGTCGTGCAGGAGACGGAGCCCTCCGTGAAGACGCTCCTGATGATCGGCCACAACCCCGGCTTCGAGGAACTGGCGCGGCGGCTGACGGGCCATGGCGACCGCTATGCGTCGGCGCGGATGAGCCAGAAATACCCGACGGCGGGCCTCGCCGTGATCGACTTCGCCATCGAGGACTGGCGCGACATCGGCGAGCGGGGCGGCCGGCTCGACCGCTTCGTCACGCCGGCTTCGCTCGGGGAAGGTCCCGACGAGTGAGCGAGCCCCGCCTCCCGAGCCGACGCTCCGACGCGGTTCTCCGCGCTGCCGCCGCATGAGCGATGCTTCCTATCTCGATACCGCCCGCAACGCGGCGCTGGCCTTCGGCGACAGCCTGCTCGGGCTGGCGCGGCCGCGGCTGCGGCTCGGCGTCACCGGGCTCTCGCGCTCGGGCAAGACCGTCTTCACCACCGCCCTGATCCAGAACCTGATGGAAGGGGCGCGGCTGCCGGTGCTGAAGGCGGCCTCGCAGGGGCGCATCGCCCGGGTCAGGCTGGTGCCGCAGCCGGACCCGGACGTGCCGCGCTTTCCCTATGAGGCGCACCGCGCCGCGATGAACGGTCCCGGGCGGCGTTGGCCGGAGTCGACGCGGCGCATCTCGGAGCTGCGCGTCGAGATCGACTACGAGCGCGCTTCCGGCTGGTTCAAGGGGCCGGCGACGCTGACGCTCGACATCGTCGACTATCCCGGCGAATGGCTGCTCGACCTCGCCCTGATCGGGCAGGACTACAAGGCCTGGTCGGCGCAGGCCGTGGCCGATGCGCGAAAGCCTCACCGGCAGCAGGCCGCCGCCGGCTGGCTCGCCGATCTCGGCGCGCGCGACCCGGACGGGCCGCCCGACGAGCTGGCGGCCGAGGCGGCGAGCGACCTGTTCAAGGATTATCTGGCGAGGCTCAGGGCTGATCCGGAAGCGGTGGCGGTGACGCCGCCCGGCCGCTTCCTGATGCCGGGCGACCTCGAGGGCTCGCCGGCGCTGACCTTTGCGCCGCTCGATCTCGGCCATGACCGCGAGCCGCGGCCGGGCACGCTCGCCGGGCTGATGGCGGAGCGCTTCGAGGCCTATAAGCGCGTCGTGGTCGCGCCGTTCTTCCGCGACCATTTCGCCCGGCTCGACCGGCAGATCGTGCTGGTCGACGTGCTGGCGGCGCTGGATGCCGGGGCGCCGGCGCTGGCCGATCTCGAAACCGCCCTGGGGCAGGCGCTCGCCGCCTTCTCGGTCGGACGCAATTCCTGGCTCTCCAGCCTGTTCGCGCCGCGCATCGAGCGCGTGCTCTTCGCCGCGACCAAGGCCGACCACATCCACCACACCAGCCATGACCGGCTCGCCGCGGTGATGTCGCATCTGGTGGCGCGGGCACTGTCGCGCGCGCAGGGCGCCGGGGCGCAGGTCGAGGCGATGGCGCTGGCGGCGGTGCGGGCGACGGAGGAGGTACGGATCCGGCAGGGGCGCGAGGAATTGCCCGCCATCGCCGGCGTGCCGGAAGCCGGCGAGGCGATCGACGGGCAGGTCTTCGACGGCATCGCCAAGGCCGCGATCTTTCCGGGCGAGCTGCCGGAGCAGCCGGAGGCGATTTTCGCTTCCGATGCGCATTGGCAGATCCGGGCGCCGCGCTTCCGCCCGCCGCTGGTCGAGGCCGATGCCGGCGGCCGGACCAGACCGCCGCCGCAGATCCGCCTCGACCGTGCGCTGGAATTCCTGCTCGGCGACAGGCTGGCGTGAGGAGGGCAGGGCGATGACGAAGGCACCGCGCGCGATCCTCCTCGGCGACAGGGCCGCGGAGGAGATCGCGGCCGAGGATGGCGCCCTCCGGCAGGGCGACGTCGCGATCCTGCCGGAGAGCGAGCCGATCGATGCCGGCGAGCCGGCGCGGACGGCGCCCCGGCCGCGCGGCGTCCTCGGGCTGGGGCTGTCCTGGGGCTCGCTCTTCGTCGCCGGGCTTTCCGGCTTCCTCGCGCTGGCGGCCGGAATCTGGGTGGAGAACACGATCACGGCGCTGATGCGCCAGAACCCGGCGCTGGGCTATGCCGCGCTGGCCTGCGCCGCGCTGGCGGCCTTGGCCCTGGTGGTGATGCTGGCGCGGGTGCTGCGCGACATCCTGCGCGAGCGCAAGGTCGAGACGCTGCACCGCCAGGGCGGCGACCTTCTTTCCGGCGGCGGCACCGACGCGGCCAAGGTCCTCGCCGGCGAGCTTTCCGGCCTCTACAGGGGCCGGGCCGAGACCGCGCAGGGCCGGGCGGAGCTGGCGGCGGCGCTGCCGCAGCTCTTCGCGCCGCGCGACGTGCTGAGCGTGGCCGAGCGCTGCCTGCTGGTGCCGCTCGACCGGCAGGCCCAGGCGCAGATCGCGATCGCGGCCCGGCGGGTTTCGCTGGTCACGGCGGTGAGCCCGCGGGCGCTTGTCGACGTGCTGTTCGTGCTCGTCGCCTGCGCCCGGCTGCTGCGCGCCATCGCCGGCATCTATGCCGGGCGGCCCGGCACGCTCGGCCTGCTCCGGCTGGCGCGGCAGGTCCTGAACCATCTGGTCCTGACCGGGGGCATGGCGGCGGGCGACGCGGTGGTCCAGCAGGTGCTGGGGCAGGGGCTCGCGGCGCGGTTGTCCGCCAAGCTCGGCGAGGGCGTGATCAACGGCATGCTGACCGCCCGGATCGGGCTCGCGGCGCTGGCGGTCTGCCGGCCGCTGCCCTTCGTCGAGGCGACGCCGCCGACGCTGTCCGACGTCGCCGGCGACCTCGCGGTGCGGCGCGCCGGCAAGGCCGAGGCCGAGGCGGAGTGACCCGGCAGAATCTGCCGGGCCCGGGCGTTTCTACCCGGCGCGGATTGCCGCAAAACCTTTCGTAAACGATCTAACTCGCTGAAATACCGAGGCCGCGCCGCTGGCATGGCGCATGCAGACTTCACTGCGACGTTGTGTGCGGCCCTCGGGGGGCCATCGGTCGAGGTGAGGGTTCCATGGGTGTTTTCAGCGCGCTGACGACAGCGGTTTCGGGCATGACGGCGCAGTCCTATGCGCTCGAGAACATCTCCGGCAACATCGCGAACTCGCGGACGGCCGGCTACAAGCGGGTCGACACGGCCTTCGCCGATCTGGTGCCGGACGCGGCGCTGAACCGCCAGGTCGCCGGCTCGGTCGCGGCCTTCAGCCAGGCGACGAACTCGATCCAGGGCGATCTCAACCCGACCCGCATCGACACTAACATCGCGATCAACGGCGACGGCTTCTTCGTGGTCGACCAGCGCCAGAGCGGGGTCGGCGCCAACACGCAGTTCGCCAACCAGAACCTCTACACCCGGCGCGGCGATTTCGACTTCGACGCGAACGGCTATCTCGTCAACGGCGCCGGCTACTATCTGAAGGGCCTGAAGATCGACCAGGTCACCGGCCAGCTCATCGGCACCCAGCCGGAAGTGCTGCGCATCACCAAGGAACAGTTCCCGGCCAAGGCGACGACCTCGATCGAGTACCGCGCCAACATCCCGGCCGTGCCGGGGACGACGCAGAAGTCGCAGGGCGGTTCCGAATTCCTCAATACCTCTTCGGTCACGGCGGCGGGCGCCGCGCCCAACCCCTATGCCGGCAACGCCGCGGTGATGGGCAACAACATCGGCAGCTTCCTGGCGACCTCGATCCCGGGCGGCTCGGTGACCGTCTATGACGAACTCGGCAAGGCCACCAGCGTCGAGATGCGCTGGGCCAAGATCAACGACGGCGACCCGGCGGCGACCCCGCCGACGACCGGCACCTGGGGCCTGTTCATCGCCCAGAACACGAGCGCCACGGCCGCGGGCGACGTCGCCTATGTCCAGGCCGGCCAGACCATCACCTTCGGCACCACCGGCCAGATGGTCTCCCCGGCGAGCGGCGACATCACGCTGCCGACCATGACGATCGGCGGGACGACGATTTCCGGCATCAGCCTGACCACCGGCGGCAACGGCGTGACCCAGAACGGCGACGTCAGCGGCCAGATCGACGCCCGCAGCATCCGCCAGGACGGTTACACCGCCGGCACGCTCGACCGCGTCTCGGTCTCGGCCGAGGGGCAGGTGATCGGCACCTTCAGCAACGGCCAGGTCGTGGCGCTCGCCCAGGTCTCGGTCGCCCGCTTCAATGCCGACAACTCGCTGAAGCGGCTCGATGGCGGGGCCTTCGAGGAGACGATCGAATCCGGCCCCCCGATCATCGGCCTCGGCACCTCGCAGCTCGTCGGCGGCAGCGTCGAGCAGTCGAACACCGACATCGCCGACGAATTCTCGAAGATGATCGTCACCCAGCAGGCCTATTCGGCCAACACCAAGGTCATCACCACCGCGCAGGAGATGCTGACCTCGGTGTTCAACATCATCCGCTGAGCGGGCCTCCGCTCATGGCGCCGGGCCGGAAGGTGGGAGCCACGTCCCGGACGGTCATGCGGCAGCAGACGGGCGGATCACCGCTGCCGCGTCCCAGGAGGGGCGCGCATAGCGTCAGGAGTCGACGATGGGGCTGAGCACCTCCCTCAATACGGCGATCGGCGGCCTCACCGCCAGCCAGGTCGGTATCGGCGTCGTCTCGCAGAACGTCGCCAATGCCGGCACGACGGGCTATGTCCGCCGCGTCGTCTCCAGCAGCGACAGCCTGAGCGGCCTCACCATCGGCGTGCAGAGCACGCAGGTGCAACGCCTGCTCGACGCCATCGTCCAGAGCCAGCTCTGGCAGGAATCGGCGGGCGCGGCCTATACCGCCACCCGCGCCAACGCGCTCTCGAACCTCGACAAGCTCTATGGCGCGCCCGGCAGCGCCACGGCGCTCGACACCATCTTCAACAATTTCACCAGCGCGCTGCAGTCGCTGCAGAACGACCCTTCCTCCTACAGCCTGCGCTCGCAGGTGGTCGATTCCGCCGCCTTGCTGGCGCGGCAACTCAACACGCTGTCGAACGGCATCCAGGCGCAGCGCGACCAGGCCGAGACCGGGATCGCGACCGCCGTCGCCAAGGTCAACGACCTGCTCGGCGCGCTGACCAAGGTGAATGCGCGGATCGTCGCCGCGCCCAACGACAGCGCGACCGCGAGCCTGAAGGACCAGCGCGACCTGATCCTGTCCGAGCTGTCGCAATATGTCGACATCAAGACGACCGAGGATGCGCGCGGCTCGATCAGCGTCGTGACGGGTTCGGGCACGCAGCTCTTCGACGGGCAGCCGGCCGTCACCTTCAGCTTCGATGCCCATAGCGGGCTCGGCCCCGACGACCAGTGGAGCACCGACCCGGCCCAGCGCGGCGTCGGCACCATCACGATGCGCAGCGCCAATGGCAGCGTGTCGGACGCGATCACCAACAACGTCTTCCGCTCCGGCGAGATCGCCGCGAATATCGAGCTGCGCGACAAGACCCTGGTCAAGGCCCAGGCGCAGCTCGACGAGATCGCCGCGCAGATGGCCAAGGCGCTGTCGGAGCGCTCGATCCAGGGCGCGGCCTATCCGGCGGGCTCGACCACGCCCACGGGGCTGGAGCTCGACATCGACAAGCAGCGCGTCAACACGCTGACCTTCGACTACAGCTCGCCCCCGGCCACCGGCACGCAGCGCTTCACCTTCGTCGACGCGCCGGCCGGCGTGACCGTGCCGATCGGCAGCGACCCGAACAACAAGGTGATCGCGATCGACTTCTCGGCCGGCCCGGCCGCGATCGCCAGCCAGATCCAGAACGCGCTCGACGCCAATGGCGCGACGGGCTTCACCGTCTCCAACCCCGGCACCGGCCTGCTGCGCATCACCGAGCCGGGAGGACGGGTCGCGGGGCTCGGCGCCCAGACGACGGTGACGAGCGCCGATGCCGACACGCCTGAGATGCCGCTCTTCGTCGACGCCGGCAACCAGGCCTTCGCCGGCTCCTATGACGAGGCCTCCCGCAAGGTCGGCTTCGCGGCGCGGATCGCGGTCAATGCCGACATCGTCGCCAACCGGGCGCTGCTCTCCGGGGCGCCCGGCACGGCGGCCGGCGACACGGCTCGCGCCAGCGCGCTGTTCGACAGCCTGACGCGCGATGTCCGCAGCTTCGACAACTCCTCCTCGCCCGATGGCGGCACGGCGCCCTTCTCGGGGACGGTCGGCAGCTTCGTCCAGCGCGTCGTCTCCGCGCAGGGCCAGGTCGTCGAGGCGGCCAAGCGGCTCGACGAGGGCCAGCAGGTCGCGCTCGCCTCGATCCAGAGCCGCTTCCAGGAGACCGCGCAGGTCAATATCGACCAGGAAATGTCGATGCTGATCGAGCTCCAGAACGCCTATGCCGCCAATGCCCGCATCATCTCCACGGTCAAGGAGATGATGGACATGCTGATGAGAGTGTGAGGCCGCCATGACGATCACCGCCTATGGTTCCGGCGCCTATCGCTCGGCCAAGCCCGACAGCTTCGTCTCCAGCCGCACCCAGTTCGACGATCTGCAGCGGCAGCTCGCCACCAAGGAGCGCAGCACCAGCTATGGCGACCTCGGCATCGACCGGCGCGTCAGCCTCGATCTCAACGCCAAGCTCTCCTCGCTCGACGGCTGGCTCGCCGGCATCGGCCTCGCCGACGTCAACCTGAAACTGATGTCCGGCGCCGTCGAGAACTTCGCCAAGATGGCGACGGAGAGCCGCAACGACATGCGCTCGAACACCTATCTCGCCAGCTCGACCGGCCAGACGGCGCCGCAGGTGCTGGCGCAGGAGAAGTTCAAGCAGACGCTCGACCTGCTCAACAGCAACGTCAACGGGCGCTATCTCTTCTCCGGGCGGACCTCGGACACCCAGCCGGCGCTGGGCTATGACGAGATCATCAACGGCAGCGCCGGCAAGGACGGGCTGCGGCAGGTGATCGAGGAGCGCCGGAAGGCCGATCTCGGCAGCGACGGGCTCGGCCGGCTGCAGCTCGGAATGGAGACGCCGGAGACGATCGTGATGTCGGATGCCGATCACGGCTACGGCTTCAAGTTCGACAGCGTCTCCGCCACCGGGACCGGCATCGCGGTCACGCCGCAGACGCCGCTGCCGGCCGGGACCAAGGCGGCCTTCTCGGTT
>Ga0180223_1000913_pt1 | contig 28115 bp, 36 predicted proteins | sample eDN5th30CKraftOP_FD_151337 | JGI IMG/M metagenome (GOLD analysis project Ga0180223, IMG submission 151337) | Enriched Organic Plus compost microbial communities from Emeryville, California, USA - eDNA 5th pass 30_C Kraft OP (version 2) (version 2) ... | reverse complement strand
CGGCCCCTCAATTCCGATCAAGGCCGCCATCAGGGATACGAGGCAGGATGACCTTGCCCCCGTTCGAGAGGATTCCCGTCTCCGGTGTTCGCGCCAGTTTCGTCATCACCCTGGGCGGGCATTGCAGTTCCCCGATCCGCGCCGCGATCGCCGGCACCTCGCGGATCGGCGCCAGGACATAGGGAAACAGGACATTTCCGTAAAAGCACGGATAGCGTCCCGCCAGCAGCGCCCTGCGCTCGTCCAGCAGGTGGAGCGTTGCCGGCACATCCTTGCGGCCAGCGACAAGATACAGCTTGAGGTCCAGCGCATCGAGCGAGCCGAACTGCATTCCCTTTGGTGCGCCGCGCACATAATCGAGATAGCGATCCAGCGTGGTCTCGGCATAGGCAATATCGCCCTGGCGGATCGCATCCTTCACCACGGCTTCATTGTGGTCGGAAAAGGCCCATCCGTTGCGCTCGCCATCCGGGCGAGTTAGCAACGGACGCGCCTGCTCCAGCACGGCGCGCGCCTCGTCACGCTGTCCGGCGCCCAGCAGAAGGTCGGTCCGCTTCGCCAGAGCAAAACCCATCCGGAAATCGCGGTCGTACCCTCCCAGCGCTTCGATGGCGGCGATCTCCTTCGCATTGGCGGCGAGCGCGCCTTCCCATTGTTGCTCATCTTCCAGCAGGAACGCTTGCCGACGATAGGTTTTCATCAGAATATGCGTCTGTAAGGGCCATTCAGGCTCACCGATTAGGTCGATCAATTGATCGGCGTAACCGAGTGCAAGCCGGCGATTGTCCTGCGGGTCGCCGGTTGGCTCCCCGGCCGCGAAATCCATTCGGATAAACAGCTTGTAGGCTTGCAGCACGGGCCAGCACGTCAATGCAACCTCTTCCAGCCGGGTTTCATGCGTTTCGGCACAACTGGTGAAGTCGCCGCGCTGCTCTGGCGGAATGTCATGCTTGAGGAGGGGAGGATCGCTCCATTCCAGCAGCGTTTGCCCCGGCTTCGGCGGCTCGGACGGGAAGGTCCATTGTGCCGATGCGGCCGTGGCCAGCAGGACAAGCGCAGAAAGTGGCAACACGGTGATCCGCGGAGAAGGAGACATGGGTGCCAGACCTAGCGGAACTTTCCGTTCCGAGCCAACCGCACCCACCGGGAATGGCGGCGCTTCACTCCCGGTCGATCTCCGCGACCAGCATGGTCAACCATCTCTCGTGAGCTTCGAATGTTCCCAATTCCGCCTCGGCAGCCTTGCGCCGGGCAAGGTAGCGATCGAGAAAGCGAAACCCCACGGCTTCAGAAGCGCGTTGCAAGTCCTCGATCGCCTCATCCGCTTCATAGAGAGAGTCGAACTGGACCACCCAGAACCCCTGTTCGGTCCTGGCAAGGACGGAGAAATTCTGAGGCGCCTCGATGCCATACACGACGAATTCCAGCCCCTCGGGAGTTTCCCGGACCCCCACCACCAAATCGTCCCGGTCCCACACGGGGGTCATGACTGGACCATCCGGCACGCCGGCACTGCTGTAGGCATGGAGTGGCGGTCCGACACACTGGAAGCGGAATACCTCGTCGATGCATTCGCCCGACGAAAGAGCCTGCAAACCGGTCGACAATCCAAGCCGTTCCAGTTGTGCCGGTCGGAGGTGGTTTGCGACGATCGGCATCCTTGACCGCTACCGGTTCTTCTTAGGGGAGATGTGCTCGAGGATCAGTTGCCGCGTGATCCGCTGATTGTCCGGATCCAGGTCGAATTGCGCCATGCCCGTCGGGATATGACCGCTCAGCGCCAGCTCCTCTCCGAAGGCCGTGACGTCCGGCCGTTTCGCGCTGGCAGCATTCATTTGGGGTTGTCGATCCGTTGCAGGACCGCACCGCTTATGCCGAGCGGGACCACGATGACCTCGCCATATTCCCCCGCGACCATTCCCTGTTGGTGGAACGGTTCGACTTCGCTGGGTTCGTAAACGTACCGGAAGCTGTTCGGACCATCCGCCGCCGCGTCGAACGCGGCGAGGCGCAGTTCGTCTCCCTCGCGGACGATCCAGCGCTTGCCCGGCTCCCACTCGAGGCCCTTGGGTATCAGCAGCAAGCCGTCGTCCAGCGAGCTTCGGACATTGACGTGCTCGCCCTCCCCGATGAAGAGGCCTCGTGCCGCGGCTCCCTCCGGCGTGCGGATTTCCACGCGCAATTCCACTGACGGATCGCGGCGTGCCTCGACCAGACTGATATGCGGCGCCCGGGCTGGCTGCTCGAACAGATGCAGGGTTCCGTTCTCGACGCGCCACCGGCCCGACAGGCTGGTCTCGGTCCCCCTGCTGCCATCTTCGCGCTCGAAAAGCCGTTCGTTCGCGGTCATCCGCTGCTCGAAGCGCCCGCTCGCATCGAGGCGGAGTGTGATCGTAATGCCCTCTTCGCTGCACCGGTAGGTGCCGGGCAAGGCCGGTTCGACCCCCGCGATGTTGGCGTGGGTCAGGTCTGGCCCGGCGCAAAGCAGTGGGCCGCTATCCGGGTTCGCCTGCGCCGGTGTTGCCGCCACGACAGCCGCCAGGCTCACGAGGTAGAGTTTCGTACTTCGGTTCATGCGCAACAATATTTCTCGAACATTCTCAAACCGCCACAAGCACCGCAATGGATTATGACATGGACGCGGTTCGGCGTCAGGCTGTTCGGTGGCACAATCAACTATCCGCGATCCCGTGATTGGATGCACGCATCCTACCGGGCGCCTGCCTCAAGTTTGAAATGCGTTGTGTTGCCGCTACCAGACAGGGAAAATCCACCGTTCTCGCCTGCTTTCTCTTCGAGGCACAGCTCCGCACCGGTATTGCCGGATTTCATGCAGAGCTGCCCGTCACGCCGGAACCATTCCCCCTGCTCAACGGGCTTCGGCACGTTGTCTTCCATATCCGAGTAGGTGCCGTCTTCGCTGAAAATCATGCGGTGCGCGGTGCCGTCAGGGCCTTCGTAGGCGTAAATGCCTGGCTTCATCGGCCCTTCGCCCTGTTCATTCCCGCAGCCAGCCAGCAGCGCGGTGGACAGGAGAAGCGAACCCATCAGAAATTTCTGCAAATCAACCTCCTCGTTGTCTGACCGGCGGGCCAGGATTCTGCGTCCGCGTACATGTTAGCCCAGCGTTCCGATGAAGAAGCCAACCACCGCGAATATCAGGCCGAAGACGATCGCGTTGTGTTTGAACGACTTGTGCGCCCCGAAGGGTGCGGCGTCGGGATCGCTGCCTTTGCCGGCGAGGAACGCCGCCTTGCGCTTCTGGTATCCGGCCTGCGGATTCGGCATGCGAAATGCCATCGCGATGGCTGGTCCGCCTAAAAGCCCCATGATGAGGGCCATGATGATCGATGCCATTCGCTCGCTCCATTTTCCCTGTCTGTCGGGCAGGCGTCCGCATGATGTCAACCGTGTAGGGTTTGACGGTTAGTCCTCCGTGGCCGGTGTCCCCTCGCTCACCATTTCACCGATGTCGCGGGTGCTCTTGGCGAAGAGTCCGTCCGCGCGCGCAGCCATTTCAAGAAACCCCTCACGGGAGGCCAACGTATAGTTGCAGCCGACAAAAAGAGTTTCAGCGGGCGAGGATGGCGATGGTTCGCCGCCGAATGCAGCGGCTAAACTGTTGGCCAGCAGGTTGCCTGTCGGCTCAAACGCGCCCAGCATCGGACCCTCGTCCGGATCGACGAACCTGAAATATTGTTCGGTCGCCCTGATAGGGGCGCGCTCCAGATGTTGAGCGCTGATGAACGCCCAGGCCTCCTGACGGGATAGGACAGTCACGATCCAGTCCTTCATGAAGAAGACCTTGTCGATGCTGTATCCAAAGAAGGGTATCGGTGTCCGCAACTGGTAGCCATAGACCCCGATCATGCCTTCGGCTTCCTTCCCCTCATAGTCACGCATCCAGTCGGGCTGTGCCTCATCAAGGAAGAGCGCGGTGCCGAATGCCATATGCGCGTCGCGAGATCGGCACGATAATGCGTCTGCGAGGACTTGCGGGGTCAAAGGGGCATCGGCCGAGCGTGAATCCTGGACGATCTCGGCCGGATTTCCGAAGCTGTCCGCCTCGTCTGCGCCTTGTGCCCGCGCTGGGGTGCACGCGGCATTGAGCAACAGAAGGGCCGCCAGCGATAGGCACGGGAAAAGCGAACATCTTGTCATTGCGCCACAAAGCGTACCGGAAGGATTAAATCAACGTCGTCAGGCGTGACGTAGGGCAAGGCGGCCAGTGGCAGGGCAGTCACTTTTTTGGGGTCATTGCCCATCCGATCGATTCAACGATGGCGCGCCGCCGTGTCATTCAGCAGCGGAATCCGCACCGTCGCTACTGCCGTCGGCGTTACCGCTCCCTCCATCCTCCTTGATCCGCATGATAAAGACGCCGATGACAAGCAATACGATCCCGATCGCACCATTGGCTATTAAATCTGAGAAAAGCGGGGTTTCCGAGAACGGGATCTCGTCCGGCCATGTTTTGGACAGATACAGTTTTTCGGCAAGATCGCCGCGAGCGGGCCAGAACGGGATAAGGGCGAATATCCAGTGGCGGGGTTCGATATTCACGGGCCTGCAACGCCAGTCACCATACCCGGCTGTATTGCACTCTTGAACGTCACCAGCGAAATGGTTCGTGAGCAGAACGGTTTCAGGGCCGATCCGTTCGACCTCACTTTGGAGTTCCATGTAGCCAAGCAGCGCGACCGTCCAACCATATATCAGAAGCAGAAGTACATATCTGCCGGTCTTCATCGCTCAATTCCCTTCCAACAGCCGCGTGCGGTCACCGGCCGGAAAGCCACCGTCCGGCTGGTATCCAATATTGATGGAGAAGGACCGTTTTGGCTCCACCGCAGACACGGCTGGCCGCGCCACAAGCACCGCCCGGCGCGGCCTTTCCCTTCCGATCTTGCGCAGCGGGCATCCGATGCGAGCCTGAACCGGGCGACGGACAAACTCTGCGCCGTCCACGAACGGGAGACGAAAAAACGCATGACTCGGCAAGGCAGGGTACGCGCGGCAGGCCTGATTGCGTTGGGATCGTTGCTCACGGCGGCAGCGCCCTTTCCCTATTCCGATCTTCCGCTCGACCTGCCCGAACGCCGCCCCGGCCTGTGGGAAATCCGCACGAAAGGCATGTTGAGCGGCGCCGTGAAAACATATGAGGAGCGGTCCCGCATCTGCATGGATGGCGCAGTCGATCGCGCGCTCTATCGCGACGATCTGGACGCCAAGCACATGACCGTGGCCATGATGGACGGAAACTGCGAACCGCCGACCTATGCCTTTGACGGCGACACGCTTTCGATGACCATGCAGTGCACCAGCAGAGGCGTCGATGGCGGCCCCCGCGCCGAAACCGCCTTTGAAAGCACCACCACCTATGCCGGCCCCGACAGCGTAGCCGTCGAGCATCGGCGGATCGATCGAGGCCACATCGTTTTCGACGGCGAGTCCACCTATCGCGACACCATGACGCGGATCGGGAATTGCGAACCCGGCCAGAAACCCGGCGATCGCATCCGCATCGATTCCCGCATGAACGGCAGCGAAATCCAGAAATCCATGCGCAAGGACAACATCTTCGACGCCTCCCGAACGCATCACAAGCTGATGGAAGATCTTCAGGCGGCCCACCGCCGGCTGGATGAGGCGGGACTGTAAGGATGCGGCAGAAGGTGAGGCCGTCGATGCCCTCCGTAACAGAGCGCGCCGGGCAAGCCGCAGACGTGGCCGGCTTCGGCCCATGGGAACGCAGCCTGCAGGTGAACGGGCGTATCGACGGGAGGTACCTGACAAATGGTGCCATGCTTGTGTTCTGCGCGCCATGGGGCCCCATCGCCATTGGGCTCTTCATGCCCGGAGGATCCTGGTGGATGCGTATCTTCTGCGTCGCAATCGGCGTGATCTTTCTGTGTGTTGGCCTTGCACTCTTTCCTCAGGCGTGGCGAAGGCGGCAGGCGGGCGCAGCATTGATCCACCTGTTCGGCAACGGCGCCGTGCTGGAGCGCACGAAGGGGCAGATATTCGCCCTGTGCTATGCCGACACTCCGGCTGACTATGTGTTCTGAAAGGAATCGATCGAAGGCGGCGAACGGACGCGGCAGCACTTGTGGATCACCCTTCCCGATAGCCGGATTGTAACGCTGGATGGCTGGGGGAAAGAGGAGCAGCAGAGCCTTTCCTCGCTGGCGGAGCGCTGGGGCCTCTCACCCGAACCCGCTTGCTGGGGAAGGAGACAAGGACCCACCCGCTCTGGTGAGTATCCAGCCCGGTACCTCGCCGGCTCATTCGCCACTGCTGTCGCCTCCATCCTCCTCGTCCCTGATCCGTATGATAAAGATGCTCACGACGAGCATCACACTTCCGGGCCCGGCAACAGTGGGGCCCACCGAAGCCGGGTTTCAAAGACTTCCCATGATTGCGCGACATTCCTGACAAATTCGACCGGGCGTGGTCCGGCATCCGGCAGAGTGACCCAGAGCAGGAAGTGCCCGCCTCCGGTCCGCAGCGCGGCACAATCACCGCCGAACCGCGCATGAAACCATGGCAGTGAGTCCTCCTGCATCGGCCACAGGGCCTGTTGCGGCAGTGGCAATTCCTGTCCGGTCCGAAACGGGCGCAAATACCAAGGCGGGTCGTCCCTGAGGGGCGCGCTCACCAGTCTGGGCGCTCCAAAGAGGGAAAGATGTTCGATGACCCGCCCCAGCATGCCTTCGGCGGCGCGATCCCACGCCTCATCATTGTCCCCGAACAAGGTGAAGCCTGCTGCCTCAAAGCAAGCGTCATGGTTTACCGGCGCCGGCCAGATCGCCAGTGACTGGCAGCCCGGCGGCGCCAGATCCCCGGCATCATCGGACGGCAAGGCAGACCAGTGAATCTGGAATGCAAGTGGGCTGGCAAGTGTCATGTCAGGCTCCGCGATCCGAAGGTTTTTCGGGTGACATTGTACCGGCTTTCACGATTGCTGCCGTTCCCCAAAATCGTGTCATGGCACAGGAGGCACGGCTCGCCGCGTCTTTCCCGGTGGGGATTCCGTGCGTGAGCTTCTTTGCCATAGCTATGATTGTGAAGAGAATTTCACGAAAAATGAGGCGCGATGATCTGCAGGAGCAAGGATATCGAACCCGCATGGAAGGAGGCTTATGTATAGTCTGTTGGAGAGTTTCGTTTCATCTGTGAGCAGCATCCTTTTCGTCATCGTCGCCCTGTTATGGTTCAGGACGATCTTCGTTATCACCCCGCAGCAACATGTCAGAGTGCTCGAAACCTTTGGTCGTTATAGCGGCTATCGTCAGGCGGGCTTGTCGATCAAGGCCCCCTGGCCCCTGCAGACCGCCCGGAGGCCTTTCTCTCTGCAGACCAGGCAGATCGCGCTCCAGCTCGGTGTCAAGTCGCGGGATAACGCTTTCGTGACCATGCCGATCAGCCTGCAATATCGCGTCATTCCACATGCGGTGCAGGCAGCCTTCTATGAACTCCAGAACCCGGATAAGCAGATCGAATCCTATGTCGCGACCGAAGCGCGGGCCGTCGCGGCGGCAAAGACCTTTGATCAGCTCTACACGGATCGGGATGAGTTTACGCAGACGGTGCGTGAATCCCTCGACGAGGCGATGAACGGTTATGGGTATGAAATCCGCGCCGTCTTGATCGACGATCCACGCCCGACAGAAGAAATGATCTCTGCCTTCAACGAAGTGCTGTCCTCGCAGAGGCGGCTTGAGGCGGCCGAGAATGACGGCGAGGCCGAGAAGATCAAGCGGACCAAAAGCGCTCAGGCCTCGGCAGCAGCCATGACGATCACGGCAGCCGGGATCGCGGAAAGCAGAAGCATCATCGCTGAAGGCAACGCGAAGGCGCTGGCGGCCTTTCGCGCCGACACGACCCTGACCGATAATGATGCGATGACCTTCATGATGGATATCAACCGCCTTGAAGCCTTGAGGGATGCGGCGACGCATGGTGGGCGCACTGTTCTTGTTACGGGGGAGAGTGGCGGGGACACGGCTTCAAGGGCGCTGCTGGGCACGCTTGTACCCGAGGTCGAGCCGCCGGCCAGTCCCGTCCAGAAAAAGAAAAGGGCGCCTGTATCCAGACCGGCACCGGTATCCGCTCAGGGCGCCGAGCCCGATCAGTCCGAGACGGAGCCCACGACATAGGATGGGGCAGTTTCCCGCGACGGGCATAACACGCGAGGAAGCCACGAAGCGCGGCGGCCCGTCCTCCGCGCTTCGATTGGTCGGTCCCGGCGAGGATCCGCGCATCCTTTCCACCAACCCCGATCACTTCTTCGGGAAACTATGGCCGAGCGTGAACGCATTGGTGTCCGTCGTCTTGGTGATGGTGTCCGTGCTTGCCGTGCGTTTTCTTACGATCGAGTTGTGGAATGACGATCTACCGTGGGTCTGGAACGCGACCTGGCTGATCGTGCCGTGGGTGGTTCTCGCTCCGCTGTGGGGCATTTGGAGTTGGCGGCAACGGCGTTGCTCCCAGGTGAGCCACGGCCGCGAGGTGATTGCTGCGATGGTGCGCGGAACACCTGCCGAACGCGGGCAGGCCATATGGGTCTGGTACAATGAAAGTCACATTTTGCGGCGAGGGCTGGACGTGCTGGTGGTCGCGGAATTTTCCGGCGGAGAGGCCGTCTTCGTTGATGCCCGCTCGAAGACAAGGCCCCGCATCCAGGATGCACTGTTCCAGGTCGGTGATCCGATATGGCTTTGGCGGGGCAGCGATGGCTGGGTCTTTGGACAGGTCGCACCTCATGGTCTCGATCCGACCTACTCACCGGCCGATGAGCCTCAACCGCCATGCTGGGAGGACATGCACGGAGGGCATAGCCCGGAGTATTTCCGCGCCGGCCTGTCTGACCTCGCTGCGCAGCATCGCGCCGGCCGCCTGACCCTCGAGGAGCATGACGCTGCCGTGAAGCGTCTTTGGGATATCGAATGACCAGAGAGATCGCCATGCACCCCATGGAGCCTGAGACGCAGTGGCCGGGCGATCCTTCGACGGTGTGGGAGCAGACCTTAACCGCGCGGGTTCCGAAGCTGCTGCGGCCCGGTGAGATGCCGCGGCCGCAGTCGATTGACGAGGTTGCGAAGTGGGAAGACCCCGACGGTTTCGGCCGGACCGAGCTTTACCATGCGCCGATCTTCTGGGTGTTCCTCCCCGTCGCCGCGCTGGCGTTCCTGATCTACGGAGCGATCACGAACGCGGACGGTAGCGGATGGACCGCCAATATATTCGACGAGACCGTGCAGGGCGGTCCGTGGAACTTCTGGCTCGTCTGGGTCGGCGTCCTCCTGTGGCTGTTGATCGCGGTCGGCGTGCTGGCGCTTCGGGCAGGGCTCGTCGCACCGGAAGTGCGCAAGGACAATGCGTGGATCTTCGCGCACGGGATTCCCTGCGATATCCACCTGTCCCCCTTTGGCTGGTCCGATGGGGAAGGCGGGACCACGCCGACCTGGATCGCCATCGACCACCGGGTGCCGGATGAGCAGGCGGGCCGGATCGTCTGTGCGTTCCAGGTCTGGCTGTCACACGAGAAAGTGCAAGGGAATCTGGAGTATGGGCCGCTGCGCGAACACGCAGTGATCGCCTCTTCGGAGCTGTTCGGTGAGGAGGCCGCGGGCGGTTATTTCGTCGGCAGGATTTCGGCATTCGGCACAGCCAGCGAACTTGAAAAATATCGCTGGGTCATCGTTACCCCACCCCGACCTGATGAGAGCGGGGACATCATCACGAAGAATGGCTCCATCGAAGCTGGCGCCGAATCAGGGTGGCGGCACGCGAGCGTCACCACAGTCCCTCCCTTGAAGGAACTCCGAAAGTTCCGTGAGAAACTTCGGCGCCAGGCCGCGCGAAAGCGCACGCAAGGCGCTGATCGCGCCCATCCAGACGCGCCGCGATCTGTGCCACAGCTGATGGCCCCGGTTCCCCGTTCACATGCTGGCGATGAAGGCGCGGATCATGGCAAAAATGGCTGAGCCTGGCGAGTCTTTGGGGATGCGGACGTTGGTTTGGCTCGCCGAGCACCCCTGGGTGCTAGTCGTCGTGATCTATGGAGGCTGCCTCGCCATCGGTCTCGGCGTGTGGTGGCTTGCAGCACAAGGCTGGGGTGACGTGCTCATCTGGGTCGGGGTCGCCGCCGGAGTCATCATCGCTGGGTTGATAGTTCATGTGGTCATCGACATGTGGATCCTGACGCGGCAGCCGCTGCCCGCGCTGGATCGAACGGCGCGAACAGCCACAGTCGTGCTGAAAGCCGATGATGCAGAGCACCGCATGCTACTGCTCCAATATACCGGCGCGGACGGTGAGGCCTATAACGCACAGCTTGCCGACTATATCGACGACAGTTGGGAGGAAGCCTTCGCCCCCGGCAGCGAATGGCAGGTCTATGCCTTCCGTGACCCGCATTTTGCCGACACCGTCGTGTTCCTGACGGAGGCGCACGACGAGGTGTGCCGCAGCGGCTACGTGCTCGACGACGTGCGGATCGGCGGCGAGTCCGGACCGGTGAAGCGGGGTCCCGGCTCGCCGTTTCTGAACGGGGCTGGCAAATGGAAGTTCGAGCCATGAACACCAGCCCCGGTAAAAGCGAAGGCATCGCGGACTATATCAGTGCGGAGCACCGACATGCTTTCGACCGCGCGCTGAACCGGGCCATGTGGATCATTGTGTGCGTACTACTGGCCTGGCTTGTCGTCGGGTTCTTCCGGGAACCCGTGGCGTCGGGGCAGGAACGGGCCATCGTGGGGGTGTTTGCCGTCAGCTTTGCCGCGTACATTGTCCTCAGCAGCCCATACCGCAAGAAGCTTCCCCCGCTCGACCGCAGGCCCCGGATAGCAATCGTCACCGGCCGCGAGTCCTTCAATACCGATCCGAATTCCGACAGTGAGATACCGGCCTATGAACTCGTCGCCGTGAGGGTCGACGTCGAGGGCATCACCACCAATGCGATGATCGCCGACATCGTCACCGCGGAATCGCTCGATCGTTTCGCTGTCGGTTCGGTCTGGAATGTCTATGTTTTCGAAGATCCGGTGGCCTTGAATGACGATCCCGAACCCGACTGGACCCGCGTTATCCTCACCGAAGCTCATGATGACGTTATCCGCACCGGATACGACCTTGGGTTCTACACCATGCATCAGGGGCCGGGGCCGGGATCGGACCTGCTGCTGCGCCGGTTCGCGAATGACCGCCCGGGGAAAGAAAGAACTGCACGATGAGCCTGATCGATCCGGATACACTATGGTGGAGACGGAATGGCACTCGCCGCGCGGTCGCCTACCTGTGCATTGCGCTTGGTATCGTCGCGGGTTTTATCGGTGCCTGGCAGGGCATGTCCATGGGGACGGAGCGTGCAAGCTGGATTCCCCCAGGCGTCGCGCTCGTCTGTTTATTTGCGGGGATTCCCCTGCTTGTCGGCGGGAGCCTGATCTATGCCTTCGGTGTCGATGGAGACGGTGAGCAACTCCGTGCGGTGCTGTGGTCGCTGCCGCTGTATTTCATCGCCATCGGTGCCGGTTCGATCCTTGACGCATACCAGACCTTGGGGGGATCGATGCCCGGCGAGCAATTTTCGTGGTCTTCATCGTCGGCGGGATCGTCGCCATCATCGTGATCGAAGCGCTGCGTAGTCGCTCGCGCTCGGCCTCGAGGCTGCGTGAACGGGTCGAACGGAGCGGCGTGGCGACCACGGGGATCGTGACGCGCGCCAAGAGCTACTCGCTGAACTATCAGCCCGTCACCCGCGTGACGGTGCGGTTCACCGACAGGGACAACCGGACACGCTGGACCATCCAGACCATCCCGGGAAATATCCGCAAAGGGTTACAGGTAAAGGTCCGATACTCGCCCAACGATCTGGGCCGCAAAGCAGCCGTCGTCGTGAGCAGATAATGGGGGCGGTTCTCGCTGGGGGCGAAATGAAAACCTGCACGTCACCAGCAACATTGAGGCGATCGCGGACTTATTCAAGCCTCGACGTAGGAACCACCGGCAGCGTCGCCGGTATGAAGATTGAGCTCGAACGGTATCCAGTCGTCAGAGAACGGGTCATAGGCCTCACCGCGTAGGCTGGCATTCAACAATTCGAAATGTCGCATGCCATCCCAGGAAATACGACGGCTTTGCCAATGAACTCCATTGGCATCAAACGCTTCAAACCAAAGGCCGTTTGTGACGAGGAACATGCGTTGATTGTCGAGATACCATAAATCCTCGACATCAAACTCGCGAATAAGCTGCCTTGCTTCGGCATCTAAAAAATATCCAGCGCCACCAGCCACGACGACAACCGACCGCTCATCGAGTTCTGCTTGAACAGCGTTCGGGCGTTTCCGCCATCCCTCCGAAAAGTTCCCAACCCAACGGTCGTCCGCATTCATAGTGAATTCGACGACAAGCCCCTCTCTAAAAGCATTGGGCTGCGGGAATGAGATTGCCGGAGGGCCGTATGCAGGGAGGCCGGCAAGAATGCGGGTAGTAAACATGATGGCTACCTGGGGCTCCCGCCAGACTAGCGACCGCATGGATCAGATGCGGTTCGCTCTTTCGTGCACCCAGCCATCATTGGTCAGGATGACTGCGGCTTTGTCATCGATGCTGTCCGCTGTGTCCTTCTTGAGCTGCGGAAACGCGAGCTGCATTTTCTCGTTTCGTGCCCAGTCGGGCAGATCCTTCAGATGGTAGCGGTAGGCGACCCGAGAGACCTTGACGCCCATGGCGTCAGCCGGCTCGGTGAATTGGACGATCTCGTCGACTGAGGGCGTGCCGTAGCAAAAGCGTTGAGAGGGCGAGCTGAAGGCAGTCTTTTCACCTTCGGTCGAAATGGCTTTCCTTCCAGCATCAGTAAGATCGTAGGCACGCACGGGCACCTCGCGGTCCTGGTTGCCAAAAAGACCGACCTTCGCGCTGATGGTCGTTTCCTCGACCTGCAATAGTCCAGCATCGACCAGGGCATCAAATGGAGCCCGTTCCCGTGCGCGGCCCTCCAGGAGGTACTTGGCTGTTACGGGGCTGGCGTCGAGATAACGAGGAAATGGTGCATCATCGGCGCCATCGGGCTTTATCTGGCTACGAGGGACCGAAAGACAGGGCGGATTCTTTTCAATCCAGGCATTGATTGCAGTTTCGAAGTTGTCCTTGCTGGCTTCTTTCGGATCAGAACACCCCGCCACTGCCAGTGCGACCAGGCAGGTAATTCCGGTCAACCTCATCAAATTTCTTCCCTGTTTTCAATTCGCTCGAACCCTGTAACAGGCTCCGGCCGCGCGTCAGCAAGACGTCGCGTCGGTTCGACGCTGGAATGGCTCGGCTTGTCCGAAAGGCCGGTGCGTGATCGGATACCTCACCAGAGTTGCCGCGCCGGGAACGGCTCGTTGCCCAGAGCGCGCGGCCCCGTCCGCAGCCCCCAACGCCGCGCGATGAACGCCAGATCCTGAAGCTCTCGTTCCCCCAACGCATCCAGCATGACCATTTGATCATCGGGTAACGTGATCCAAAAATGGGTACGAGGATAATATTCCGCGTCGGACCACTCTTGCCATGTCACATATTGGACTGCCGTGCTGCCGTAGGGCAGTGCGAAAATCCGGCCTTTCGTGCGCTCCAGTACGGCGCCGTCTGTGAAGAAATGGATCAGCGCCTGGCCTGATCGCCATTTCCGGTAGCTTTCGGGACGTGCGCCAGCCCCCAGCAGAGGAAGATTATGCCTGCTGCGCCGGAGAGGGCCTGAGCCCAAAGCGGCATTTTCAGAATAAGGAGCACTCCAAACGGGGGCAACGCCGCCAGGAACAGCACCGCATCGATCGGCAGACCACCCTTGTCGCGGTGCCCGTTGACCTGCAGGCTGGACTCCCAGGCACCGAATCCGGCATCGCTTGCGGCCTGACTGGCCCGTGCCGTAACATTCCGCTCCGAACTTCCCTCATTCATGCTGTAAAGCTAACACGTTGATTGAACGTGTATAGTCAACCTTGGCGGGCCGTGTATGGTGCTGCTCCACGCAAGTGGACCTGCCTCTAGAACGCTGCGGGAGCTTGTTTGCGAAGGCGACCTATCGATTCCGGTTCGGGCGAGAGGCCGAGTGCGGTGGCGATCGTCTTGAGGGCCGCGCGATCGGCCTCCTTCATTCCATCGAGGCACAGCTGATAGCCGCTTACCGGCATGGTGATCCACAACTGGACCCGCTTGCGTATGCCGCCGTGATCCATCGGCTCATCCCAGACCACAAACCGCGGCGATACTTCGGCATAGCGGAATACGGCCAGTTTGCCGCGCGGACGTTCGGCGACTGCGCCATGTTCGAAGAAGTGCATGGCCGCACCGCCAACGCGCAGCCGGTGCACCATCCACAGCACTGCGGCGATTGCCAGGGCGAGGAACGCTAGTCCGGCAATGCCCGAAGCCAGAAATCCGCTCCACGATCGACCGAGGCCGCCATTGTCACGCCACGGGGCGGCATCATAAGCCATCATGAGAAACGGCCACGGGGCGAAAATTACCACGACTCCCAGATTCATGCCCATCAGACGATCATACGCACGGTTGATGCCCACCGAATCGCGCCACGATCCAAGTCCCTCGCTTTTCGCCACCTGTCCCGCCCGCTCAGACGGCTCGACGTGACGCACTTTTTTCATAGGCCAATGTCCCGTCTCGAAAATGTCGGTCATGACCATAGACTTAGCGTTCCACGGAGTCATTGCCGTGATCTGAAGAGTTTGTTGGCCAACATTGTGCCGGTGCGGTGATCAGCACGAGGTTGCGAAGTGGAAGATCCCGACTGCTTCGATCGGACCGAACTTTACCATGCTCCGATCTTCTGGGTGGCCCTCCCAGTCGTCATGCTCGGATTCCTGATCTACGGAGCGGTCACGGGCCCGGGCAGTGTCGGGCGGACCGACGAACATTAAAATTCAGTATGGTATTTTTCGTGGTATCATCCATAGTAACCCTTACAATATCTTGATTATAAACGGCAATATACTGATATTTATAATTGAGTGGGAATGATTTCATTGGGGTGATGGCAGTATCTGCTCAGCCCCAAAAAAGCTGATCCATGTCGCCGACGATGGTGTGGAGTTAAAGCGAGGCGCTAATCCACCCATACCGCCTTTCGGCGTGGTTTCCCCGGTTATGCGAGCGCCTCCGCTTTGCGGCGCTGTTGCGCTTCAAACATCGTCGCTGCCATAAGCGCCGCCTTCATTCTCCATCCGATCAAGCGCCCTTGCATCCTTCGCCGTGAATTTGAGGCGAACGCCAACGCCGCCATCCGCATCTTCCGGCAGGAAGACCGCGCCTCCCAATTCCAGCACTTTTCGCAGGCGCAGACTGGCATCGGCGTCAAACATTCCCGCGCCGGTTTCAAAAGCCAACAGATCCTCGCCGCTCAAATCGGCTTTCCGCGCGACATATTCACGGGGCCATTGCACCAAAATCCTGGCCGCGCGCGCTTGAGGTCCGGTGATCGTCATGCCCATTCTCCCGTTCCTTATGGCATCTGCCGCGCCGTCAGTATCTTGACCGGCTGCTCCAGCATCTGTCCCTTCATCACACCTTCGCCCGCTGTCGGCGATTTGGGCGCGGCGAGGATGGTCTTCACCACGTCCATCCCCTCGACCACATGGGCGAAGACAGCAAAGCCCTGATTGTCGCCGGGCGCTTCGGGATGCGCGTCCATCGCGGGCATCTGACCCAACACGATGAAGAAATCCCCGGTCGCACTGCCCGGCGCATAACGCGCCATGGAGAGTGCCCCGTCGTCATGGGTGAGGCCGGTCTGCGTGGTCGGCTCATGCTTGATGGGCGGCAGGATGCGGCCCGGATCATTCTGCGCGCCGCCCTGCACGAAGCCATAGTCCGCGGCCCCGACGCCGCGATAGAAGGATGTGCCGTCGAACCGCTTCTGATCGACATAGCGCAGGAAATTGGCGGCCGTGACAGGCGCTTTGTCTTCATGCACGGCGATTACGATCCGCCCCGCGCTGGTGTCGAGCGCAATGCGGACATCGGCAGGCGGCGCGCTTTCCGGCGGCTGCGCCAAGGCGGGCGTGACGGCAAGAAGCGCGAGGATGAGCAGGGCGAGGGATCGAATCATGATGATCCGAGCCTAAACCAACGGCCGCGCCTTTGTAATCGTCGATCCAGACCCTTTTCTTTACCGATTGGAAAGCGTTGCGGGGCGAAATGCGTCGCCAAAGAGGTGGCGCACGATGTTGAAACGGATCAAAACGGATGAAGTGAAGCTGGGCATGTTCCTCCACAAGATGGAAGGATCATGGTTCTCGCATCCCTTCTGGCGCAGCAGGATGCTGCTGGACGATCCCGATCAGCTGGAAGAACTCAGGGCCAGCAAGGTCGAATGGGTGCAGATCGACACCGCGCGCGGGATCGGCCCGGCGCCCGAAGCCGCACCCACGGCCCGTTCCTTCCAGCCCGCCGAAAAAGACGTGAACGAGCGTCTGTTCGGACGCACCAGCGCGCAGGGCGTGACAATCATGCGCCGCCATCCGGCCCGGCCCGCCGCCGCGCCGCAGAGCTTCGATCCGCTGTCCAAGGACAGGCTGCCGCTGCAAGCCGAAATGGCCCACGCCAACAAGCTGGCGCGCAAGGCCAGCCGGGCGATGCGGAAGGTCTTCGACGATGCGCGACTGGGCAAGGCGATCAAGTTCAACCGGCTGCAGCCGATGATCGAGGAGATTTCCAGTTCGGTCCAGCGCAACCCCCACGCCTTCATGGCGGTGACGCGGCTCAAGAACAGCAGCGAATATCTCTACATGCATTCGCTTTCGGTCTGCGCCCTGATGATAAGCCTGGCGCAGCAGCTCCGGCTCCGTCCCGAACAGATCCAGGAAGCGGGTCTTGCCGGTCTGCTGATGGATGTCGGCATGGGCCATGTGCCGCAGGAAACATGGGACAAGGGCGCACCGCTGACGCCGGAAGAGTGGCAGGTGATCAAAAGCCACACGACGCTGGCGCATGAGTTCCTGACATTGGGCGGCGAAATGCCCGAAACGGTGCTGGACGTATGCCTGCATCATCATGAACGCATGGACGGCAGCGGCTATCCGCATGGGCTGGTTGGGGAAGAGATCAGCCTGTTTTCCCGCATGGCCGCGATCTGCGACACGTATGACGCGATGACGTCGGACCGCGTTCACCGGCAGGGGCAGGACCCGGCCGACGCCCTGCTCAACATCGACCAGGCCCATATGCTCTACGATCCGGAGATTTTCGCGGCATTCCAGCAGGCCGTGGGCATTTATCCCATCGGATCGCTGGTGCGGCTGCGTAACCATCGCCTCGCCATCGTGATCGACCAGAATCCCGACGATCTGACGCTGCCCAAAGTGCGCCCCTTCTACTCGCTGCGGACGCGGACATTCGAAAATGCTCCCGACATCGACCTCAGCCGCTGCTTCGGCAGCGACCAGATTGTCTCACGCGAAACGCCTGCGGCATGGGAGATCGCCGATTGGCCCGCGGTCAGCGCCAAATTGCTCGCGCAGGAAAACTGAGCCGAAACCGGGCAAAAGCGCCGCCGCCAAAGGATCATCATAATGGCGGAGCGAACGGGAGCCAGGCCCCCGTCCGCTCCGCCACCCCCCTTCAGCCCTCCAACTGCCGTTGCAGCGCGCGTATGTCCGCGTCGATATCGGGGTTGCTCTGCCGCAGTTCCTCAATGGTCCGCACCGCATGGATGACCGTGCTATGATCCCGCCCGCCGAAGATACGGCCGATTTCGGGCAGTGAGCGCGGCGTCATCTTCTTCGCCAGATACATGGCTACCTGACGGGGACGGGCCACGGCGCGCGCGCGCCGCTTGGAGCGCATCTCCGCCGGATCGATCCGGTAATGGGCGGCGCACGCCTTCTGAATTTCATCCACGGTGATGCGGCGGACATTGGCGCGCACCGCGTCGGCCAGCATCCCCTGCGCGAATTCCAGGTCGATCGACCGGCCGGTGAGTTGGCCATAGGCGACCAGCTTGTTGAAGGCGCCTTCCAGCTCGCGGACATTGGAGCGAATCGAACGGGCGAGAAAATCGATCACGGCATCGGGCATCGGCGGGTCGCCAGCAACCGCCCGCTTGCCTTCCAATATCGCCAGGCGCAGGCCGAGATCGGCGGGCTGGATGTCGGCGACCAGACCGCCCGCAAGACGCGAGAGGATGCGCGGGTCGATGCCGTCCAGCATCTGAGGCGCGCGGTCAGCGGTGATGATAATGCGCGCGCCCGCGTCGATCAGGTCGTTGATCGTGTGGAGGAATTCCTCCTGCGTCGATCCCTTGCCCGCGATGAACTGAATGTCGTCGATCAGCAGCAGCCGCGCCGCGCGCAGCCGGGCCTTGAACGCCATGCTCTCATTGGCGCGCATGGCGTTCACGAACTCCATCATGAACCGCTCCGCCGACATATAGAGCACCTGCGCCGACGGCGAATGCGCGGAAAAAGCCGCGGCTGCCGCATGGAGCAGGTGCGTCTTGCCCTGTCCGGTGCCGCCATGCAGGAACAGCGGCGTGAAACGCGGCTGCTCCACCGACGCCATGGCCTGCGCCGCCGAAAAGGCGAAGCGGTTGGAGTCGCCGGTCACGAACTGGTCGAAGCTGTGACGGGGCTGGAAATTGGAAGCGGGCGCGCTTTCCTCCACCGACGCGTCGCATGCCGCCTCTGCGTCATGCGAATCGCGAACGATCTGGAGCAGACGCGGACCCGTCGAATCGGGTGCCCGCAGCAGGCGGACTTCCCGCACGCCCACATTGGCGGAACGCCACGCGATGCGGAGCCGGTCGCCAAACTGGCCCGACACGAAGTTCGCGCTGAAATCGGAAGCGAATAGCAGGTCGATCGTCTGCGAATCGGGGCAATAAACCCCAAGGCGCGCCGGCTTGAGCCATTGATCGAAAAGGCGCGCACCAATGTCGCGGCGCAAACCCGCGCGGATTACGGCCCAGGCGGACTCCAGACGGGCGTCATTCCCTTCCGTCTGTCCCTCCCGTCCATCCACCGCTGCGTTATCCTTTATCAAAATGCCGCCCCCTTAGCGTCCCCCGCGCTGCCAGAAATGACGACACAAAAAGCCTTTCTGGAAAAGCCTCGCTTTTCCAGGCGTTCTCGTCCCACACAACAACTAGCAACGACCCGCCGAAAACGATTCGATCAGCGGCCAGAGGGAGAAAATAGACAGGCCTTCTCCGCCGGATCAAGGGCCGGGTGGTTCAAAAAAATGAAATAAAGACGTTGACTCAGCAAAGCCGCCAAAAATCCGAAATATGGATTTTTCACCTATATTTCATAATCTTAATTCATGGATTTTTTGCCGCAGTGCGTCGAATCGGTGGAAATCCGCCAATCCCGAAATGTGACAATGGGATAAAAGCCACATGAAAAAAGCCCACCCCGGACTTTGCCGGAGCAGGCTCTTGAAATGTCGAAGCCGAAAGGTTCAGCCGAGCGCGCTGACAGCCTTGGTCAGGCGGCCGAACTTGCGGGCGGCGGTGTTCTTGTGCAGCACGCCGCGGGCAACGCCGCGCGCGAGTTCGGGCTGAACGGTCTGAAGCGCGGTCGCGGCGGCCGTCTTGTCGCCGGCGACGATGGCAGCTTCCACCTTCTTCACCAGGGTGCGGATCCGGCTGATGCGGGCGCCATTGATTTCGGCGCGGCGCGCGTTGCGGCGGATGCGCTTCTTGGCTTGCGGCGTATTGGCCATTCTTGTCCTCGGCTTGCAAATCTCGTGAAAGAACCGCCCGGAATCGCCCTGGCGGCTCGTGAAGGCTGGCCCCTTACAGGGATTGAAGCATAGCGTCAACCAATGCGGTCACGCTATTTCTGGCATTTCGGGCAGTAAAAGGTCGATCGTCCGCCGTCCACGCGCCGCTCTACCACGCCACCGCACGGGCATGTTTCCCCTTCCCGGCCATAGACGCGCCATTGTTTGGAAAAATAGCCAAGCTCGCCGTCGGGCCGCGCATAATCACGCAGGGTGGAACCGCCCGCCACGATGGCGGCGGAGAGGACTGCGCGAATCGATTCGACCAGCAGGGCAAGGCGCGGACGCGTGATCTTCCCCGCCGCGCGAGTCGGCGCGATGCCCGCCATGTTCAGCGCCTCGCACACATAGATGTTGCCAAGGCCCGCGACGATCCGCTGGTCGAGCAGCGCGGCTTTGATCGACGTCGCCTTGCCCTCCAGCGCCCGCGCCAGCGTGGCGGGCGTGAAATCCGGCCCCAGCGGCTCAGGCCCCATACGGGTGAAGGGGGCATAATCCTCCCAAGCCTCGCTCCGCACCAGATCGAGCGAACCGAAGCGGCGCGGATCGTTGAGCGAAAGCAGCCGTCCAGCCCCTGTCTCGATCAGCAGATGATCATGCGCGCCGATCTCCGCCGGATCGATCCGCCAGCGTCCCGACATGCCGAGGTGGAAGATGAGCGTGTCGCCCCTGTCGGTGCCGATCAGGCCATATTTGGCGCGGCGCGACAGGGTGGTGACGGTCGCGCCGGTCAGCCTTTGGCGCAGATCCACGGGGATCGGGAAGCGCAGGTCCGCGCGGCGCGGCTCCACGCGCGCCAGCATCGCGCCTTCAAGCACGGCGCGCAGGCCCGCGACGGTGGTTTCGACTTCGGGAAGTTCAGGCATGATGCCCTGTCTAGCGATGCGCGGACGATAATCCCAGCTTCACGGCTGGCATGGCGTGTAAACTCCGGCTAGAGCGCTTTGCCATGAACGACACTGCATCCTTCGGCTATCGCGATGTGGACGCCGCTGAAAAACAGGGCATGGTCCGCGCGGTCTTTTCCAATGTCGCGTCGAAATACGACCTGATGAACGACGCCATGTCGGGCGGCGCGCACCGGCTGTGGAAGGACCAGTTCGTGAACCGCGTGAAGCCGCGCAAGGATGAGCATATCCTCGACATGGCGGGCGGCACCGGCGATATCGCGTTTCGGATGCACCGACATGGAGCGCGCGTGACGGTGTCCGACATCAATCCCGAAATGCTGGCGGTCGGCATCGAGCGGGCCAGGAAGAAGGGCTATGAGGGCCTGATCTGGTCGGAACAAAATGCGGAGGAACTGACCTTCGGCGACCGCGCTGTCGACGCCTATACGATCGCCTTCGGCATCCGCAACGTCACGCATATCGACAGAGCCCTGCGCGAGGCGCATCGGGTATTGAAATATGGCGGGCGCTTTTTCTGCCTGGAGTTCTCGACAACGACCTGGCCGGGCTTTGCCGATGTTTACGACGTCTATTCACACCGGCTGGTGCCCAAGCTCGGCAAGCTGTTCGCCGGTGACGAGGACAGCTACCGCTATCTGATCGAATCGATCCGCCGCTTTCCGCCCATGCCGAAGTTCGAGAGCATGATCCGCGAGGCCGGTTTCGTGAACACGAAGGTCGAGCCGATATTGGGCGGGCTGGTGGCGATCCACAGCGGCTGGAAGATCTGACGTCCCGTGCCTTCCCATACGACTCATATCTGGCGGCTGCTGAAATGGGGCCGCACATTGGCGCGACACGGTGCGCTGCGCGGGATCGAGCGCGATCCGCTGACCCCCGCGCCGGTGCGGCGGCTGGTGCGGCTGGCCCGTTTTGGCGCGCGCGTGCCCAAACAGCCCCGTTACGCGGACGCCTTCCAGGCCATCGGCCCCGCTGCGATCAAACTGGGGCAGACGCTGGCGACTCGGCCCGATCTGGTCGGCGACGAGGCTGCGAATGACCTGTTGCGCTTGCAGGACGCGCTGCCTCCCGTGCCGTTCGCCACGATCCGCGCGCAGATCGAGCAGAGCTTCGGACGGCCGCTAGAATCCATATACAGCCATTTCGATGAAGTGCCGGTGGGCGCCGCCTCCATCGCGCAGGTGCATCGCGCCGTCACCACCGATGGCCGCGATGTGGCGGTGAAGGTGATCCGCCCCGGCGTGATCGACCGCTTCAATCGCGACATACAGACTTATGAATGGGGCGCCGCGCATCTGGAGATGCTGGGCGGTGAAGCGGCGCGCCTGCGCCCGCGCCTGGTCATCGCGAACATGAAGCGGTGGACCGCGCGGGAACTCGACCTGAGGCGCGAGGCAGCGTCAGCCTCCGAACTCGCCGAAGCGATGGAGGCGATGCCCGGATACCGCATCCCCGCCATCGACTGGGACCGTACGACCGGCAAGGTCATGACGATGGAGTGGGTCGACGGCGTCAAGATCTCTGACCGCGACGCACTGATCGCCGCCGGACATGACGTGAAGGACATCGCGGCGCGGCTCGTCAACGCCTTCCTGCGGCAGGCGATCGCGGAAGGTTTCTTCCACGCCGACATGCATCAGGGGAACCTGTTCGTGACGGCGAACGGCGATATCGTCGCCATCGACTTCGGCATCATGGGCCGGATCGACCGCCGCGCGCGCATGTGGCTGGCCGAGATTCTCTACGGTCTCATCACCGGCAATTACCGGCGCGTCGCCGAAATCCATTTCGAGGCGCAATATGTGCCCGCCCATCATGACGTGGCGGAGTTCGCGACCGCGCTGCGCGCCGTGGGCGAGCCGATGCGCGGCAAGCCGGTGCGCGAACTGTCGGTCGGCGGGATGCTGGACGGCCTGTTCGCCATCACCCGCGATTTCGACATGCAGACGCAGCCGCATTTGCTGCTCCTCCAGAAAACGATGGTGATGGTGGAGGGCGTGGCGACCGCACTCGATCCCGACATCAACCTGTGGGAAACGAGCGGCCCCTATGTGAAGGAATGGCTGCGGACCGAATTGGGGCCGGAGGCCAAGGCCGCTGACACGCTGATCGAGAATTGGCGCACGCTGCAACGCTTGCCGGGGCTGGTGCGGCGGATCGAGGACGCCTTCCCCGAAAAGGGCGGCGCGCCCCCGCCTCCGCCGCTGAGCGAAGTCAGGGTCATCCGCATCGGCGGCGGTTGGCGCTATGCCGTGGTGGCGGCCATCGCGGCGGCGACTGGAGCGATCGTTACGGCGCTGCTACATCTGCATATATGACTCAGCCTCGCGTCCTTCTCATCATCTCCGGCGGCATTGCGGCCTATAAGTCGTTGGAGCTTGTCCGGCTGCTGCGAAAGCGCGGCATCGCGGTGCGCGCCGTGCTGACGGCAGCGGCGGAGAAGTTCGTGACGCCGCTGTCGCTGGGCGTGCTGACCGAGGATCATGTCTATGGCGACATGTTCGACCTGAAGGAAGAGCGCGAGATCGGGCATATCCAGCTTTCGCGCCAGGCCGATCTGGTCGTGGTCGCGCCCGCCACCGCCGACATATTGGCCAAGATGGCGGCGGGCATCGCCGACGATCTGGCCACGACGCTGCTGCTCGCCACCGACAAGCCGGTGCTGGCCGTGCCCGCGATGAACGTCCGCATGTGGCACCATGCCGCGACGCAGCGCAATCTCGCGCAGCTTCGCGAGGACGGCGTGCACATCATGGAGCCGGATAGCGGCGAGATGGCCTGCGGCGAATATGGCAGGGGCCGCCTGCCCGAACCGGAGCAGATCGCGGCGGAGATCGCGCGGCTGATCGCCCTGCCCTCGCCCACCGATCCGCTCGCGGGCCAGCCGGATTTCGAAGGGCCTGAACTGCCGTTGACGGGCAGGCATATCCTCATCACCGCCGGGCCGACGCATGAGCCGATCGACCCGGTGCGCTACATCGCCAACCGATCGTCGGGCAAGCAGGGTTTCGCCATCGCCGCCGCCGCCGCGCGGGCAGGCGCGCGGGTGACTTTGGTCGCCGGGCCGGTGAACCTCCCTACGCCGCAAGGCGTGGAGCGCATGAACGTGGAAACCGCGCGGGAGATGATGGCGGCGGTCGAAGCGGCCCTTCCCGCCGACGCCGCGATCATGGTCGCCGCCGTCGCCGACTGGCGCACGGCGGACGCGGCCGGGCAGAAGATCAAGAAGGACGGATCGGGCAAGCCCGCGCCGCTTTCGCTGGTTGAAAATCCCGACATCCTCGCGACGCTCGGCAAACATGGGCAGCGCCCCACGCTGCTGATCGGCTTCGCCGCCGAAACCGAAAAGGTCGCCGACCATGCCCGCGCCAAGCTGGCGAAGAAAGGCGCGGACTGGATCGTCGCCAATGACGTGTCAGGCGCCCCCGGAGCAAGCGTGATGGGCGGCGACGCGAACAGCGTTCATATCGTCACGGCCGACGGCATCGAAAGCTGGGAAAACCTGCCCAAGGATGTTGTCGCCACCCGCCTCATCGAAAAGGTCGCCCATGCCCTCTCCGCTCGTCCCGATTGAAATAAGGCTCAAGCGCCTGCCCCATGGCGAAGGGTTGCCCACGCCCGCTTATGCGACCGAACATGCGGCAGGCATGGATGTGGTATCGGCGGAAGATGTCACGATTGCACCCGGCGGCCGCTATGCCGTTGCAACCGGCTTCGCCATGGCCATCCCCGAAGGCTATGAGGTGCAGGTGCGCCCGCGTTCGGGTCTGGCGTTGAAGCACGGCATCAGCCTGCCCAACACGCCGGGCACCATCGACGCCGACTATCGCGGCGAACTCAAGGTGATCCTCATCAATCTGGGTGACGCACCCTTCATCATCGCGCGCGGCGATCGGATCGCGCAGCTTGTGGCCGCCCCGGTCCAGATGGCGCGCTTCGCCGAAGTCAAGGAACTGGACGACACCGCGCGGGGTTCAGGGGGTTTCGGCTCCACGGGCATCGCTTCCTCATGACGCTGACCGACGACCAGCTCGAACGCTATGCACGCCACATCGTCCTCAAGGAGATTGGCGGCGCGGGACAGGCGCGGCTGCTGTCGGCGGATGTGGCGGTGATCGGCGCGGGCGGCATCGGCAGTCCGGCGATCCTCTATCTGGCCGCGGCGGGCGTCGGCACCATCCGGGTGATCGACGATGACGCGGTGGCGCTCTCCAACTTGCAGCGGCAAGTGCTGTTCGGCACCGCCGACATCGGCGCGTCCAAGGCGGAGGCCGCCATGGCCGCCGTCGCCCGGCTCAATCCCGACGTGAAGCTGATCCCCATCAACGCCCGCATCGATGCGGAAAATGCGGGGTTGATGCTGCGCGAGGCGGACGTGGTGCTGGACGGCTGCGACAGTTTCGCGACGCGTCTCGCGGTCGCCGACGCCGCGCAGGCGCTGCGTATCCCGCTGGTGTCGGCTGCGGTCGGCCCGTTCGAGGGGCAACTCGCCACCTATCGCGGATGGGAAAGGGACAAGCCCTGCTATCGCTGCCTTGTCGGTACGCCGGAGGACGCGGCGGAGCGCAATTGCGCGGAAACCGGCGTCATTGGCGCGCTGACCGGCGTGATGGGCAGCCTCGCCGCGCTGGAGGTGATCCGCACGCTGGTTCCCTTTGGCGAGGACAGCGCGGGCAAGCTGCTGCTCTGCGACCTGCTCTCCATGCGGTTCCGCACCCTTACGGTGCCCAAGGACCCGGCCTGTCCCGCCTGCGCGGTGGAACTGTGCGTGAACTGAGGATCATCGTTGCCTGCGCGGATTCAGAGCGGTTGCGCGCCGCCCTGGTGACGGCATCGGCGCAGGCGGCGCTGGGCGGCAAGGCAGCGGTATTCCTGCAACTCGACGCCGTGGCCCTGCTCCGCGCGCCCATCGCGGCCCGCCTGGACGAGGCGCATGAAGCGGCGGGTCTGCCGACGCTGGCGCTGCTGCTGGAGGACGCGGTCGCTTTAGGCGTCGCGCTCTTCGCCTGCCAGAGCGGATTGGCGCTGTCGAACCTGTCCGCGAGCGACCTGCCCAAAGGCGTGGAGATGAGCGGCCCGGTCGCTTTCCTGCAACAGACCAGCGACGACGCCCGCCTCCTGTTCGTCTGACCCAGGCACAGCCCTTCTATTGACAGGCGGGATGGCCCATTTAAGGGGAAGGCGCGGCCTTTGCGCCCATCCACATAAATGAAAGTCATCCCGTGTCCGCCATGCTCAAGATCACCCTGCCCGATGGTTCCGTGCGCGAAGTCGCGCCCGGCACTACCCCGGCGGACATTGCGGCGGCGATCGGGCCGGGCCTGGCCAAGGCCGCCATCGCGGCGCGGGTCGATGGCGAGCTGCGCGACATCACGCGCCCGCTGGAGGCAGACGCCGCGCTCGCGCTGGTGACGGCGAAGGATGAAGCCGACGCGCTGGAACTGGCGCGTCACGATTTCGCGCATCTGCTGGCCGAAGCGGTGCAGCAACTCTTTCCCGGCACACAGATCACTTTTGGCCCCGCGACCGAGGACGGCTTTTACTACGACTTCGCGCCCGATCCGAAGCGCGGCCCCTTCACCGAGGAAGACCTGCCCGTCATCGAGGAAAAGATGCGGGAACTCATCCGCGCCGACAAGCCGCTGCGCCGCGAAGTGTGGAGCCGCGAGGATCTGATCGCGCGCTGGCAGGCGGAGGGGGAGACGTTCAAGGCGCAGTGGGCCGCTGAACTGCCCGAGGGCGAGGAACTGACGGTCTACTGGTCGGGCAATGACTGGCTCGACATGTGCCGGGGGCCACACCTCGCCTCGACGGGAAAGCTCGACCCGCAGGCGTTCAAGCTGACCCGCGTGTCGGGCGCTTACTGGCGCGGCGATCAGAAGAACGCGATGCTTTCGCGCATCTATGGCACCGGCTGGCTCAACAGGAAACAGCTCGACGCGCATCTTCACATGCTGGAGGAAGCGGGCAAACGCGACCATCGCAAGCTGGGCGCGGAAATGGACCTGTTTCACCTCCAGGCCGAAGCGCATGGCTCCGTCTTCTGGCACGCCAAGGGCTATATCATCTGGCGGCAACTGGAATCCTACCTGCGCCGCCGGCTCGACGCGGCGGGCTATCAGGAAGTGAAGACGCCGCAGATCATGGACGCCCGCCAGTGGGAGCAATCCGGCCACTGGGGCAAATATCGCGAGAATATGTTCGTCATCCCCGACGAGGTGCCGAACACCGAGGATGAAGGCCCGGTCGTATCGCATGACGCGGCATGGATGGCGCTTAAGCCCATGAACTGTCCCGCGCATGTCCTGATCTTCCGCCAGGGGATCAAGAGCTATCGCGATCTGCCGCTCCGCATGGCGGAAATGGGCTGCTGCCACCGCAACGAACCGCATGGCGCGCTGCACGGCCTGATGCGCGTGCGCCAGTTCACGCAGGACGACGCGCATATCTTCTGCCGCGAAGACCAGCTGGTGAGCGAGGTCGCGCAATTCTGCGACCTGCTGGATGTGGTATATAAGGATCTGGGCTTCGCGGACTATGCCATCAAGCTGGCGCTCCGCCCGGAAAAGCGGTTCGGCACCGACGAAATGTGGGACTGGTCCGAACAGTCGCTGCGCGATGCCGTCGCCGCGACGGGCCGCAACACGCCCGAATGGGGCTGGGAGGAATTGCCGGGCGAAGGCGCCTTCTACGCGCCCAAGCTGGAGTTCCACCTGACCGACGCGATCGGGCGGACGTGGCAGGTCGGCACGATCCAGACCGACACGGTGCTGCCCGAACGACTCGACGCCAGCTATGTGGGCGAGGACGGCGAACGGCACCGGCCGGTGATGCTCCACAGGGCGATCCTGGGCAGCTATGAACGCTTCATCGGCATATTGATCGAACATTATGCGGGCAAATTTCCGCTCTGGCTCGCCCCTGTTCAGGCGGTTGTGGCGACTATCGTGTCCGACGCCGATCCTTATGCGCAGGAAGTGCTGGAGAAGCTCCGTGCCACCGGAATCCGTGCCGAAGCGGACGTGCGGAACGAGAAGATCAACTACAAGGTGCGCGAGCATAGCCTTGCAAAAGTGCCCAATCTGCTCGTCGTCGGGCGACGCGAGGCGGAAGAAACCACCGTGGCGCTGCGCGAACTGGGCAAGGAGGGGCAGACCATCCTTTCGCTCGACGACGCCATCGCCCGACTTGCAAAAGAGGCGCTGGCTCCCGATATGCGGTGAGGCTGCCATGCCACAGGGGGACCGGCAATCCGCAACTGCGGACTTGCCGCCCCTTTCGGCTTTGCGCTAAAGGCGCATCCACCGACATTTTTGAACGACCATAGGAGATACCGCTATACGTCCCCCAATGATGCGCCGTCCAATGGCGCCGCCGCCGAAGTCCGGTCCCCGTTATAATGAGTTCATCACCGTGCCC
>Ga0180223_1000908_pt1 | contig 28248 bp, 27 predicted proteins | sample eDN5th30CKraftOP_FD_151337 | JGI IMG/M metagenome (GOLD analysis project Ga0180223, IMG submission 151337) | Enriched Organic Plus compost microbial communities from Emeryville, California, USA - eDNA 5th pass 30_C Kraft OP (version 2) (version 2) ... | reverse complement strand
ATATCGTGCCGTGGCAGATGGTGGCCGAGAAGGCGGGCGCGCAGGTCGATGTCGTGCCGCTGACGGCGGATGGCAAGATCGACCTCGACGCCATGGCCGCGATGATTACGCCGCAGCATAAAATGGTCGCGCTCGCCCATGTGTCGAACGTGCTGGGCAGCGTGCTGGACGCACGCCGCGCCGCCGACATCGCGCATTCGGTGGGTGCGAAAATCCTGATCGATGGGTGCCAGGCCGTGCCGCGCCTTGCCGTCGACGTGCAGGGGCTGGATTGCGACTTCTACGTCTTTTCCGCGCACAAGCTTTATGGGCCGACCGGCATCGGCGTGCTGTGGGCGCGCCAGGAACTGCTCGACGCCATGCCCCCCTATCAGGGCGGCGGGTCGATGATCGACAAGGTGACGTTCGAAAAGACGACCTACGCCCCCGCGCCCACGCGGTTCGAGGCAGGGACGCCGCATATCGTCGGCGTAGTTGGGTTGTCCGCCGCGATCGATTATGTGCAGGCGATCGGGCTGGACGCTATCCATGCCCATGAATGCGCGTTGGTGGGCAAGGCGCGGACGGCGCTGGAAAAGCTGAATAGCGTGCGCGTTTTCGGCCCGGAGGATTCAGCAGGCATTCTTTCCTTTGAGGTGGAGGGGGTGCATCCGCACGATGTCGGCACCATATTGGATGAAACGGGCGTGGCCATCCGCGCCGGACACCATTGCGCTCAGCCGTTGATGCGTCATTTGGGTGTAGAGGCGACGGCGCGGGCGAGCTTTGGCGTCTACAGCGACGAGAGCGATGTGGACGCGTTGGTCAAAGGTATCGAACGAGTGAGGAAGATCTTCGGATGACCGAGCGGAAGATTATGGTCGAGGAAGTGGAAAGCGTGGAAGCGCCGCCCAAGGCGCGTCTGGACGATGCCGGAGGCGAGCAGCCGCGCCAGCGCGACTATCTGGAAGGCTTCCTTTCGCAAAAGCCCGCCGAGACGCCAGCGGGCGAGCCGGGCGGCGACCTGTATGATGCGATTATCGATGCGCTCAAGGAAATCTTCGACCCGGAAATTCCGGTGAACATCTATGATCTTGGCCTCATCTACGGAGTGGACGTTACACAGGACGGCCATGCCGTCGTCACCATGACGCTGACGACGCCGCATTGCCCGGTCGCTGAATCCATGCCGGGCGAAGTGGAACTGCGCGTCGGCGCGGTGCCGGGCGTGGGCGATGTAGAGGTGAACCTCGTCTGGGATCCGCCATGGGACCCCGGCAAGATGTCGGACGAGGCCAAGCTGGAACTGGGAATGCTCTGATGACGACGCAAACCAAAGCTCGCGCCCGTCCCGCTGCCGTCGTCCTGACGCCGAGCGCGGAACAGCGCATCGCGGAGCTTATGGCTCAGGCGCCTGAAGGGGCGATCGGCGTCAAGCTTTCGACTCCGCGCCGGGGCTGTTCGGGCCTTGCCTATTCGGTCGACTATGTGACCGATGAGGTGAAGTTCGACGAGAAGATCGAAACGCCTGGCGGCATATTCTACATCGACGGCGCGTCGGTGCTCTATCTGGTCGGATCGACGATGGACTGGGTGGAGGACGATTTTACCGCAGGGTTCGTCTTCAACAATCCCAATGCCAAGGGTAGTTGCGGTTGCGGCGAGAGCTTCACCGTCTAAGCGCTGGTGGGCCGTATCATGCCGCATATGTTGATCCTGGGGCTGGGCTACACCGCCGCGCGCCTAGCCGGACGGCTGCGCGCACAGGGTTGGCAGGTCACGGGGGTGCGCCGCACGGCTGGTCCCGAAGCATTGGCGTTTGACGATGAACCAGCTGTCCGCGCTGCCATTGCTAACACCACGCATATCCTCTCCTCCGTCCCGCCGGACGGGGAGGGAGATCCTGTCCTTGCCCGCTATGGCGTCGCCATCGCCGCCGCGCCCGCGCTCTGGACTGGCTATCTATCCTCCACCGGCGTCTATGGCGATGCGGACGGCGCATGGGTCGACGAAGCCAGCCCGGTGGGTGAGGGCCGTCGCACCACCCGCGCGGAAGCCGATCTGGCATGGGGTGCGCTTCGCCCCGATATGCGCCGTTTTCGGCTGCCCGGCATCTATGGTCCCAGTCGTAGCGCTTTGGACCGTGTGCGCGAGGGGAAAGCGCATCGCATCGATCTGCCGGGACAGGTCTTCAGCCGTGTGCATGTGGACGACATTGTTACAGGCGTCGTCGCATCTTTCGATGGGCCGCCGGGCGTCTATAATCTGGCTGACGACCTGCCCGCGCCGCAAAATGCGGTGACGCAGGCGGCCTGCGCGCTGCTGCACCTACCACTCCCGCCGCTGCTGACGCTGGAAGAGGCGAAGCTGTCTCCCATGGCCCGCGCCTTCTATGCGGAAAATCGCCGGGTTGCGAACGGGCGGGCCAAGCGCCTCCTCGGCTGGAAGCCGCGCTACCCAACCTATCACGAAGGGCTGGCTGGCTGCCTTTCTCAAGAGGCGTGAATCGGTTCGTCGCATCGCCGCACCCATGGTTACCCTATGTTAACCACGCTGGTCCGAAAGCCTATGTCCTCACCACCATGGGATCGGACAGATGGACTCAATCGACCTTGCTTTTGCCGCAATCAGCCAGCGGATGGCCAGCCTGTCCGTGCCCGCTCGCGCGCCTCGCAAGCCTGAACCGATCGCACACCTCCTTTCGCGGGTGAACGCGGCCAAGCGTGGTTACGAATTGGGCGTGCCGCGCTAATTTTCCTTCGCTCGCAGCGCGATGATCATGCCCAGAATCGCCAGCGCGGCTCCCGCGATGGATAGGGCAGTCCAGCGATAGCCCTCCGCCACCGTGGAGATCAGCATGGCGATCACCGGGATCAGTACGCTGCTATAAGCTGCCCGCGCCGCGCCGATGCGCTGGATCAACTGGAAATAGAGTGGGAAGGTGACGACCGATCCCGCTATCCCCAACCACAAAATCCCCATTACATAAGCGGCTCGCCATTCCATCACCGGCGGCCCCGCCGTAATCCATGCATAGGCCGCGTCCATCGCCCCGCCGATCAGCATCGCCCAGCTCAACACCGCCACCATCGGCAGCCGCCGGGCGATCCGCATCCCCTGCATGACATTGGCCGCCGATGCACTGAACAGCCCAGCGATGCTGAGCGCCACGCCCAGCAGCACCGCATCGGATGCGATTTCCGCCGCGCGATATTCCTTTACCAGCAGCAACACGATTCCCGCGATAGCTATGGCCGATCCGGCGATGAAGACGCGGCTCACCGGTTGGCGAAAGGCGATCCAGGACAGGATGCTGTTGGGGATCAGCAGCATCGCATAGACGGTCGCGACCACGCCGGAGGTCAGATAATGCTCCGCGCGATAGACGAAATTGAAGTTGAGCACGAATTGCGCGAGTCCCAGCAATGCGGCAAAAGCGATACCTTTCGGCGGCAGGCGCAGCGGCACCCGCCGCGCCAACGCGAACAGGACCATAGCGAATCCCGCCACCAGAAAGCGGTAGCTGACAGACCAGCTTGGCGGCACCGCCGACAGTTGGTCGCGGATCACGATCCAGGTCGAACTCCAGATCAAGGTGACGAGGAGGAAGGGGAGGATCACGCCGCTTTTTGCCGGCTGTTCCTCCATCAGCCGAGTGCCCGCAACGCCTGGGCGAGCACTTCGACACTTGCAGCATCCTGCGACCAATTGGTGACGATCCGGGCCGCGCCTTCGCCCCAGTCATGGAATTCGAAGCCCTGCGCGCGCAGGCTTGCCGCTTCCGCCGCCGTCAGCTCTAAGAACAGTTCATTGGCCTGCACCGAATGCATTAACCTTCCGCTCGCGTTTGCCGCCAGCACCTGCGCCGCTTCATTGGCCGCACGGGCGTTGGCCAGCCACAGATCATCCTCCAGCAGCGTGAGGATCTGCGCGGCGAGATAGCGCCCTTTCGAAACGAGATGCCCCGACCGCTTGCGCCAGCGCTCGGCCTCAGCCGCCCGCATCTTTGCCTGCGGGCCGAAAAAAACCAGCGCCTCGCCCACCATGCCGCCATTCTTGACGCAGCCGAAGCTCAGCACGTCGACGCCCGCGCGCCATGTGATGTCGCCCGGATCGCAGTCCAGATGCGCCACTGCATTGGCGAAGCGCGCGCCGTCCATGTGGAGGCCCATGCCATGCGTTTTCGCTACGGTGCTCAGGCGCGCCACCTCGTCCGGCGTATAGACGAGGCCATATTCGGTTGCGTTGGTGATGGTAATCGCTCGCGCAGGCATCTGGTGCACGTCCGGGCGGATTGTCCCAAGCCGCTCTTGCACCGCATCAGGTGACAGCTTCGCGCCTTCGCCCGGCAGCGTCATCAGGCTTGCGCCGTGAGTAAAGAAAGCCGGCGCGCCACATTCGTCTACCGCGACATGCGCCTCTTCGTGCGCGACGATGCCGCCATAGGGCGGGCACAGGCAGGCAAGCGCGATACTGTTCGCGGCCGTCCCGCTCGCCACCCATATGGCTTTTGCAGGCGTGCCGAACAGATCGGAAAAGGCGCCGTCCAGCCGCGCGCTCCATGCGTCGCGATCATAGCCATGATCCTCCCGGTCAGCGGCGGCGATGGCGGCCATGACAGGCGGACAGACGGGCGTGGCGTTGTCGGAAAAGAAATGCATGACGAGCGGGATAATCGCCTTCCGCCAAAGCGCAAGCGTCGCTCGCCGGTCCATTTATCAGTCAATGGACTCAAATCCATCGCGCAACATTGTTTCGTCGCCCGCTTTGTGACATAGGGCGCGCGTCCAAGCCGAAGGAGTAGTTATCATGGACGTCCAGCAGACATCGCGCTTCACCGTCATCCCCAACAGCAAGGCTGTGGCGGCTGACCAGCGCGCCGTATTGTTGGAAGATCCGGGCTTTGGGCGCATTCACACCGATCATATGGTGACGATTCGCTATTCTGAGGGGCAGGGCTGGCACAGCCATATGCTCGGACCGCGTGAGCCGTTTCAGCTCGATCCGGCCTGCGCGGTCCTGCATTATGCACAGGAAATATTCGAAGGCATGAAGGCCTATCGCCTTGCCGACGGCAACGTCGCCATGTTCCGGCCGGAGGAAAATGCCCGTCGTTTCAATGAATCGGCGCACCGCATGGCGATGCCCCCCATTCCCGAAGACCTCTTCCTAGAAGCGGTCGAGCAGCTGGTGAAGATCGACGCGGGCTGGATTCCGGATGGTGAGGGAAGCCTTTATCTGCGCCCCTTCATGTTCGCGAGTGAGGCGTTCCTGGGCGTGCGACCGGCCAAGGACTATATTTTCTGTGTCATCGCATCGCCTGCGGGTGCCTATTTCAAGAGCGGCAAGAAGGCCGTCAGCCTGTGGGTGTCGGAACATTATACCCGCGCCGCGCCCGGCGGCACCGGCGCCGCCAAATGCGGCGGCAACTATGCCGCTTCGCTGATCGCGCAGGCCGAAGCCAGCACTCATGGTTGCGATCAGGTCGTCTTCCTGGACGCCGCAGAGCATAAGTGGGTCGAGGAATTGGGTGGCATGAACATCTTCTTCGTGATGGAGGATGGGGCGATCGTGACTCCGCCGCTCGGTACGATCCTGCCCGGCATCACCCGCGACAGCATCATGAAGCTGGCCCGCAACAAGGGCCATGACGTGCGCGAGGAACCCTACAGCTTCGCCCAGTGGCGCGCGGACGCGGCCAGCGGCAAGCTGCGCGAAGCCTTTGCCTGCGGCACGGCGGCGGTGGTAACCGCCATCGGCACGGTCAAGAGCGTGGAGGGCGATTTCACCATCGGCAATGGCGATGGCGGCATGGTGACAGAATCGCTGCGCGCTGACCTGACCGGCATCCAGCGCGGCACGGTGGCCGATCCGGTGAACTGGGTACGCAGGCTGTAAAGAGCGGCCTTCTGCCTTTGTAGGAGTGGTTTTCCACGGGCGAATTTGGGTGGTTTGTGGACACTCAAATCCGTTCGTCCTGAGTAGCCACTGAGCTTGTCGGAGTGGCATATCGAAGGACTGATGTCGCGCAAGACCCTTCGATGTCGGTCTTCAACTTCGCTCAGGCACTACTCAGGGCGAGCGGAGTGGGAACCGCCATTGACCGAAACCTGCCATGACAAGCCGATAGCCTCGTGCAAATGACACAACTCCATCCTCGATACCACCGCTTCCCTTCCGCTGCCCGACCGCCTAGACAGGCGCTCATGCAACGCTTTGACGTCGTGATTCTGGGCGGGGGCCTCGTCGGCCTCACCCTTGCCATCGCTCTTTCGGGCCACGGTGTGCGCTGCGCCGTGATTGACCCCGCCGATCCGGTCGAAACCACTGCCGCCGGTTTCGACGGGCGGGTGTCGGCCATTTCCTCGACCAGCCATGCGATGCTGTCCGCCATCGGGGTCGCGGATCTGCTGGAGGGCAAGGGTTGTCCCATCGATCGCATCTGGGTCAGCGACGGCTTGCAGCCCGGCGCCCTCGACTTCGCGCCGGATGCGGATGACGGCGTGATGGGTGTCATGTTCCCCAATCGCGACCTGCGCGTGGCGCTCGCCCAGGCGGCGGAGAAGGCGGAAAACCTCACCCGCTTCCAGCCCGATCGCGCTGTCGCCGTGGATCGCGGCGCGGATGGCGTGAGGTTGACGCTCGCCAGTGGCGCGCAACTGTGCGGTGGGTTGCTAGTTGCGGCGGAGGGCCGCAACAGCCCTACGCGCGAAGCGGCGGGTATCCGCACGACTCGCTGGCAATATAAGCATGTCGCGATGGTGACGGCCATCGACCATGAAGTGCCGCACGGCAACACGGCCTATGAAATCTTCTATGTCGGCGGCCCCTTTGCGCTGCTGCCGATGCTGCCAGGAACGCGCTCGGCCATCGTGTGGACGGTGCCGACGCAGCAGGCGCCCGCGATGATGAAGCTGTCGGAACGGGCGTGGCTCGCCGAAGCGCAGAAGCGCATGGGCGGCTTTCTGGGCGAGATTTTGCTGGCGGGGCCGCGATCATCCTATCCGCTGGGTTTCCACCATGCGGCGCGGATCACCGACACGCGCCTTGCGCTGGTGGGCGATTCGGCCCACGCCATCCATCCCATCGCAGGGCAAGGGTTGAACCTTGGTTTCCGTGATGTCGCGGCGCTGGTGGAAGTGCTGGTGGAAGGGATGCGCCTTGGCCTCGATCCGGGCGACGCGCAGCTTCTGGCACGCTATCAGCGCTGGCGGAGCCTCGATTCCCTGTCGGTCAGCGTGGCGATGGACGGCCTTGTCCGGTTGTTCGACATTCCCGGTCGCATCCCTTCAGCCATCCGCCGTGCGGGTCTTGCCGCCGTGCAGCGCACGTCCGTCCTCAAGAACCGCTTCATGGCCGAAGCGCGGGGCGAATCCGGGGCTCTTCCCCGTCTGCTGACGGGCGAGATGGTTTAGGGCCACCTCGCCAGTTGCTCTCCTATCCTTCCACCCGATTCGCCACCAAATTATCCACCACCGACGGATCGGCCAGCGTGCTGGTGTCGCCAAGCGCCTGAGCCGATGTCTCACCCTCCGCGATCTTGCGGAGGATACGACGCATGATCTTGCCTGAGCGGGTCTTGGGCAGCGCTGGCGCGAACTGGATGGCGTCGGGCGTGGCGATGGGGCCGATTTCCGTCCGCACCCATGCGCTGAGTGTCTTGCGGAGGTCCTCGCTCGGCTCCTCATGCGCGTTCAAGGTTACATAGGCATAGATGCCCTGCCCCTTGATGTCGTGGGGGAAGCCGACCACCGCTGCCTCCGCGACGCTTTCATGCAGCACCAGCGCGCTTTCGACCTCAGCCGTGCCCATGCGGTGCCCGGATACGTTGATGACGTCGTCCACGCGCCCAGTGATCCAGTAATAGCCGTCGGCATCCCGACGCGCGCCGTCGCCCGTCGTGTATTTGCCGGGGAAGGTGGTGAAATAAGTCTGGAAGAAGCGATCATGATCCCCCCAAACGGTTCGCATCTGTCCCGGCCAGCTTTGCGCGATGACGAGATTGCCCTCCGCCGCGCCGTGCAGCACCTGCCCCTCGCTATCCACGATCTGCGGGACGACACCGGGCATGGGAAGAGTGGCGGAGCCAGGTTTCAGGTCCGTGGCACCCGGCATCGGCGCGATCATCGCCGCACCAGTTTCGGTCTGCCACCATGTGTCGATGATCGGGCAGCGATCCTCGCCTACGATATGATGATACCAGCGCCATGCCTCCGGGTTGATCGGCTCGCCCACCGTGCCCAGCAGGCGCAGCGACTGGCGACTGGTGCGCGTGACGAACTCGTCGCCTTCCCGCATCAGCGCGCGCAACGCTGTGGGGGCGGTGAAGACGGCGTGCACCTGATGCCGGTCGACCACTTCCCAGATGCGGCTGGGCGTCGGCCAGTTGGGCACGCCTTCATACATCAGCGTGGTCGCCCCATTCGCCAGCGGCCCATAGACGATATAGCTGTGACCCGTGACCCAGCCGATGTCCGCCGCGCACCACCAGATGTCGCCGGGGCGATAGTCGAAGCACAACTCATGGGTGAGGGCGGCCCAGAGCAGATAGCCTCCGCTCGTGTGCAGCACCCCCTTGGGCTTGCCGGTCGATCCGGAGGTGTAGAGGATGAACAGTGGATCTTCGGCGTTCATGGTTTCGGGCGGGCAGTCGGCGGAAACGCGCCCCGCTTCCTTATGCAGCCACAGGTCGCGTCCGTCCTTCATCGCCACCGCGCCGCCGGTCGCCTTCACCACGATCACGCGCTTCACGCTGGCGCAGTCATGGAGCGCCGCATCGACATTGGCCTTGAGTGGCACGGCCTTGCCCGCGCGCCGTCCTTCGTCGGCGGTGATGACCAGCATCGAATCGCAATCGATGATGCGCCCGGCCAGCGCTTCGGGCGAAAAGCCGCCGAAGACGACGCTGTGGACCGCCCCGATCCGCGCACAGGCGAGCAGGGCGAAGGCGGCCTCCGGGATCATCGGCAGGTAAATGGTGATCCGGTCGCCCTTCTTCGCGCCCGCGCCTTTCAACACATTGGCGAAGCGGCAGACTTCTTCATGCACCTGTTTGTAGGTGTAGCGGCGCGGTTCCTCTTCCGGGGAATCGGGTTCCCAGATGATCGCGACCTGATCGCCCCGTTCCGCCAGATGCCGGTCGATGCAATTGGCGCTGACATTGATCTGCCCGTCCGCGAACCACCTCACGTTGAAATCTGCTTCGGCAAAGCTGCTTTCGTCTGTGCGCGTGGGCTGGGTGATCCAAGCCAGCCGCTTAGCCCGCTCCAGCCAATAATCATGGCTGTCCTCGATCGAGCGCCGGTAATCCGCCGCCCGCCCCTCCCGGTCCAGCAGCGCATTCTTGGCCCATGTCACGGGAACCGGGAAGAAATCGTCAGACATGGGGCATCCTTTCCTTTGCAGCGATTTATCGCCTTCCCTACCTAGGACGGGATGGCGCAAACCGGAAGATGGGCGACCCCGCTTTTCACGCAGATCGTTTCGCGATCGCTACGGAATTTCCCCATTTTGCCGCTTTCCCAATGTCGTGCGTGCGCCTAACAGACAGGGACATGTGGCAGCTTTATCAATTCCCGCTTTGTCCCTTCTCACGCAAGGTGCGCCTTCTGCTCGGCGAGAAGGGCGTGGGCTATGATCTTGTGCGCGAATCGCCATGGGACATGCGCGACGAATTTCTGGACCTCAATCCCGCGGGCACCACGCCTGTCATGGTGGATGGGGAAGGGGGCCTGACCCTGATCGACAGTCAGGCGATCTGCGAATATTTCGAGGAAACCGTGGAAAAATTCCCACTGATTTCCGGCACTGCAGCGGGAAGGGCGGAAGTGCGCCGGCTGACCGCCTTTTTCGACCAGAATTTTTATGGCGACGTGGTCGGCCCGCTGCTCCACGAGCGGATGAAAAAGCGCCTGATCGAACGTGCTCCACCTGACGCCCGTGTCCTGCGCGAGGCGATGAAACGCGCCAACATTCATATGGATTATATGGACTATCTGCTCGACCATCGCGCCTGGATGGCGGGTGGAACGCTCAGCCTTGCAGATGTCGCGGCGGCGGCGCATCTATCTGTGGCGGATTATCTAGGTGGCATCGACTGGGCGGGGCATGAAACGGTGAAACGTTGGTATGCCGGCTTCAAGTCGCGCCCGTCCTTCCGCCCGCTGCTGTCGGAGCGGATGGAGGTCATCACTCCGCCGCCCCATTATGAAAAGCCCGATTTCTAAGCGCGGGCGAAAACGGCTCAGTCCGTATCCGCTGCTACATAGACGCGGTTGCGGCCATGTTCCTTGGCTAGATAGAGTGCTCTGTCCGCAGCCCGCAGAGCGGCGCGGGGATGCTCATATTCCAGCACATCGGCGACGCCAGCTGAGAAGGTGACCTGCTCCATTTTCTCGCCATTGGCGCGGTTGATGAGGCTGCGGCCCGCCAGATCTTCGCGCACCTTGTCGACCAGCGCGCAGGCTTCGGACGCCGTCTTGCCGCGGAATAGCATCACGAATTCCTCTCCGCCATGGCGCGCCACATGGCAGCGGTCGTTGGAAATCTTCGTTAGCAGGCCCGCTACGAATTTCAGCACGCGGTCGCCTGTGTCGTGGCCGTGCGTGTCGTTGATGATCTTGAAATGATCGATGTCGCAGAAGCCGATGGCCAGCGGTTCGCCCTGCGCCCGCGCCAGCGACAGTTCCTCGCGCAGCGCGCCTTCAAAGGCGCGGCGGTTGGGCAGGCCGGTCAGGAAGTCATGCTCGGCAGCCTGGCGGGCGTTTTCCAGGCTGGATCTCAGCGCTTGCGTCTGCTTCTGATTGTCGCGAAGCTGGGTTTCGACCTGTCGCGTCTTTTCCACCATCGACCGGGTCAGGCTGACCAGCCGGCCAAGCACGGTTTCCGCGTCGCCACCTGATGCCAGATCCTTGGCATGTTCCTGCAAGGCCGCGCCATAATCCTTGGCGCTGCTGCGCGATTCATGCATTAGGCCAGTGAACAGGGTCAGATTTTCCTCCACCTTGTCCAGCATGGCTGCCAGCGCTTCGGGCGTGATTTCGTCGGCGCGCTGTTCGGCGACGACGGTTTCGACCCAGCTATTGGTGACTTGACCGCGTTCCATCATGACGGCCTTCACCGCCTTTTCGATGCCGATATTCGTGCCCGTCAGATAATCGAGCGCGACGGAGAAATTGATCGATGTCAGGTCCAGATCATGCGCGAACAGGAAATCACCAATATCGTCATACAGCTTGCGCCGGCGCGTAATTTCCCGATTGGCTGCCGTGCTGGCGCGCGACCGCCGTTCAACCGGCGTTTCTTCCTCCCCCTCTTCGGCTTTGCCCGATAGGCCACGCGCCCATCGCGTCAGGCGGTCGGTAAGCCCATGCGGAGGGCTGGCGAAAGGAGAGGGTGCTGCGCTCATGCAAGGGAGAACGGCAGGGCGCAAGGAGGGTTAAATCCCCATCAAACAAATTTTTGAAAAGCCATTGGAATCGCGTTCAGATATCCGCCGAAACCAGCCAGTCGCGGAATATGCGGACAGAACGCGTCTGCAATGCGCGCGGACGGCAGACGAAGAAATAACGATAGGGGCTTTCCACCCTGGTCGGGAACAGGCGGACCAGCCGTTCGTCTGCTGCCTGCTGGAAATGGCTGGCATGCATCACGGCGACGCCCAATCCCTGCGCGGCAGCTTCCAGCATGAGCTGGCCCGAATCATAATTGTCGACCGCCAGCGGTTGCAGGTCGGGCAGGCCGACCGCTTCCTTCCATGCGTCGAAGGCCAACGTCATGTCGCGGTGCAGCAATATGGTGTGTTGTGATAGCTCCTCCGGCGTGCTCAATGGATGGGGCTGCTCCAGAAGGGCGCGCCGCCCGATCAGATAGACTTCGTCATGATCCAGTTCATGCGCGTAGAGCGCGGGGTCGATGTCCTTCGCCAGCACGATGGCTGCATCCAGTCCCTCGCCCAGCCGCGCGACGGCATAAGGGGTGGTTTCGATATCGATATGCAGCTGGGGATGCATCTGCCGTAATTGGCCCAGCCGAGGAAACAGGCGCTGTGTTGCGAACAGAGGCATGACAGCCAGCCGCAGGCGCAGTTGATTGCCACCGCTCTGAATATTTTCGAGCGCCTGGCTGAGTGAATCCAGCGCGGGGGCGATATCGTCCAACAGCCGCTGCCCGTCGGCGTTGATTTCCAGCGCCTGATGCTTGCGGTCGAATAGCGAACGCCCAATGAAACGTTCCAGCGCCTGCACCCGGCGGCTCAAGGCCGGTGTCGATAGCGCAAGTTCCTCCGCCGCCGCCTTGACCGAACCAAGGCGGGCAACCTGAACAAAGGCCTCCAGGGCCGTGAGAGGCGGCAGTCTGCGCATAAATCCGTCGAAATTCCAGAATATCCAGGCCGTCGCACCGCATCATGTCTTTGTTGGATGGTGCGTCAGCCGACTTATCAGCATCCTCCATTCAATGATGAGCAATATCCGTCAATTGGCAAGATGCATTTTTTGCAACTTGCCCGATTTCTTTCGCACTTGCAAAAATAGCTGCTGCACCGCACATAGAAAAGGCCTTTCAGGCATCCTCTCCTATAAACTTTCAGGGCTGGCCTTCGGGCTGGCCCTTTTTTTGTTCTGGTGGGGCGAGCGATGCGCCCTTTTCCTTCGCCCGCGCATTTCCTATCTCGTTACGCAGGAGACAGGAACGAGGGGTGCCGATGGCGGATCAGGACAATGCAGGGCGCAGGATTCAGGTGGCGAATGCGCGGCCTGAGGATGCGGGGCGCGGATTGGCGCGCCTGCCGCTGGCAGTGATGGCGGAACTGGGCCTGGCCGAAGGCGATGTGGTCGAGATCGCCGGCAAGCGCCCGACTCCGGCGCGCGTGGTGCGACCCTATAAGGAGGATGAAGGGCTGGACGTGTTGCGCCTTGATGGGTTGCAGCGCGCCAATGCGGGCGTGGGCTCGGGCGATTTCGTGCACATCCGCAAAGTGGAGCTGCGCCCCGCCCAGCGGGTGATCTTCGCGCCTGCACAAAGCAATTTGCGGCTTCAGGGTAATCCCGACGCCTTGAAACGCGTCTTTTATCAGCGGCCATTGACCGCAGGTGACATCGTCGCAACCTCCGGCCAGCAGCAGGTGCCGCCCGGCGATATGCCGCCTCAACTCAGGCAAATGCTGGCCGCGCCGGCTTATGCCTTGCAGGAAATCCGTCTGGTGGTCGTATCGACCGTACCCAAGGGTTTTGTCCATATTGACGCCGACACCGAAGTCGAATTGCGCGCCGAATATGAAGAACCGCGCGACCTGCGGCGGGCCGATGTCACCTATGATGATGTCGGTGGCATGGCCGATGCGATCGACCAGCTGCGCGAGATGGTGGAGCTGCCACTGCGCTATCCCGAACTGTTCGAGCGGCTGGGCGTCGATCCGCCCAAGGGCGTGTTGCTCCACGGTCCGCCAGGCACCGGCAAGACGCGGCTGGCCCGCGCGGTCGCCAATGAATCGGAAGCGGAATTCTTCCTCATCAACGGCCCGGAAATCATGGGCTCCGCCTATGGCGAATCCGAAAAGCAGTTGCGCGAGATTTTCGAGGCGGCGACCAAGTCCGCCCCATCGATCCTGTTCATCGACGAGATCGATTCCATCGCGCCCAAGCGGGGGCAGGTAACGGGTGAGACGGAAAAGCGTCTCGTCGCGCAATTGTTGACGCTGATGGACGGGCTGGAGCCGCGCACCAACCTCGTCGTCATTGCCGCGACAAATCGGCCCGAGGCGATTGACGAGGCGCTGCGCCGTCCGGGCCGTTTCGATCGCGAAATCATCGTTGGCGTTCCCGACGAACGCGGGCGGCGTGAGATATTGGGTATTCACACCCGCGGCATGCCTCTGGCGGAGGGGGTTGACCTCACCGAATTGGCGCGCATGACCTACGGATTCGTCGGCGCCGACCTTGCTGCGCTCACCCGTGAGGCGGCGATCGAGACGGTGCGCCGTTTCATGCCGCGCCTCAATCTGGAGGAAGGGATCATCCCGCCCGATGTGCTGGAAGAGCTTTCCGTCACGCGGGATGATTTCATGGCCGCGATCAAGCGCGTCCAGCCTTCCGCCATGCGCGAGGTGATGGTGCAGGCCCCGAATATCGGCTGGGGCGATATAGGCGGCCTTGGCGACGCGCAGATGCGCCTGAAGGAAGGGGTGGAGCTTCCGCTGAAAGACCCGGATGCCTTCCGCCGCATCGGCATCCGTCCGGCCAAGGGCTTCCTGCTCTACGGCCCGCCTGGCACCGGCAAGACGCTGTTGGCCAAGGCGGTCGCGCGGGAGGCGGAGGCGAACTTCATTGCCACTAAATCGTCCGACCTGCTCAGCAAATGGTATGGGGAGAGCGAACAGCAGATCGCCCGCCTCTTCGCCCGCGCGCGGCAGGTGGCGCCCACGGTCATCTTCATCGATGAGCTGGATAGCCTCGTCCCCGCACGAGGCAATGGCCTTGGTGAACCGCAGGTGACGGAACGGGTGGTGAACACCATCCTCGCCGAGATGGACGGGCTGGAGGAACTGCAATCGGTTGTGGTCATCGGCGCGACCAACCGGCCGACACTGGTCGATCCAGCATTGCTGCGGCCGGGCCGCTTCGACGAGCTGATTTATGTCCCCGTGCCCGACGAGGCCGGGCGGCGGCATATCCTGTCGATCCATACCAAGAAGATGCCTGTGGCTGACGATGTGGATCTGGATTCCCTCGCGGCGCGGACGGAACGCTTCACCGGCGCGGATCTGGAGGATCTGGTGCGCCGCGCGGGCCTGATCGCGCTGCGCCAGTCGCTCTCCATAGAGAAGGTTGGCATGGCCCAGTTCGAGGCGGCGCTGGAGGAAACTCGTGCATCCGTCACGCCGGAGATGGAACGCGAATATGAGCAGATCCAGGCGACGCTTAAGCAAAGCGTGATGCAGGTCGATCCCATCGGCTTTGTCGCGCCGGGCATGCTGAACGCCCGTAACAGGCGCGATTGAACGCGCCAAACATGCGGGCGGCGGATGAACCCATGTCGCCGCCCGCGCGTTCGATTGGGGTCTGGCGATACGGGGTCAGCATTGCAAAGCTGCTTGCAAGCAGCGCCCGGATTTGCAACCGGACGAAACGGTAATCAGAACAGGCGAATAATTGATGGCCTCCATTCCGCTGAAGAAAAATCATGCTGCCCGGCAGCCGGGCCGAAAGGCCAAGTTCCTGGGACAATGGGGCATGTTCTTCCGCCAGTTCGTGAAGCATCCCGGCATGATCGGTTCCGTCATCCCTTCATCCCAGGCGCTGGTTGATACCGTGCTGGACGACGTGGACTGGGACACGACGCGCCTGTTCGTCGAATATGGGCCGGGTGTGGGCACCTTTACCCAGACGATCCTCGACCGTCTCCATCCCGAGGCAAAGCTGATCGCGATCGACCTCAATCTTGATTTCGTCGCTTATCTGGAGGCGGAAATCAGCGATCCGCGCCTGCGTGTCGTTCATGGTTCGGCCGCGGATGTGCGCCGCTTCGTCACGGAAGCCGGTTTCCGGCAGGCGGACTATGTCCTGTCGGGCATTCCTTTCTCCACGCTGCCCGAGGGTGTGGGCGAAGCGATCTGCGCGGAAACCCATGCCGTCCTGCGATCTGGCGGAGCGTTCCTCGTCTATCAATATTCCGCTTTCGTGCGCCGCTTGCTGACACCCATCTTCATGCGGGTGACCGAACGAACGGTGTGGCGCAATATCCCGCCCTGCCGGACGTTCCACGCCTTGCGAGACGAGGCACTGGCGCAGGCGGCCTGATCAGCGGCTGCTAACGCCTGCCGGTTCCTGTAGAGCCGTCATGGCGTGGGTTCCGCCTGGCGATGCTTTCATGCTAAGGCGCTCGCCGACGGAAAAGTGGCGAGACTCAAGATGAACGACCTGACCCAGACCCCTGAAATGCTGATCGCTACTCTGGGCGCTCGCGCCCGCGGGGCGGCTGCCATGCTGGCGAGCGCCACCGACGCGCAGAAGATCGACGCGCTCCGCCGCGCCGCGCAGGCTTTGCGTGACCAGTCGGCTCAGATCATCGCCGCCAACGTCCGGGATATGGAAAACGCTGCCGCCAACGGACTCTCTCCGGCCATGCTCGACCGTCTGAAACTCGACAAAGCGCGGGTCGAAGCGACGGCGGCGGGCGTCGATCAGGTCGCGAGCCTCGACAATCCGTTGGGCAGCATCATTGACAAGCAGGTTCGCCCCAACGGCATGGAGCTTTCCCGCGTCCGCGTGCCTTTGGGCGTCATCGGCATCATTTATGAAAGCCGCCCCAATGTGACGGCGGACGCAGCCGCGCTCTGCCTGCGCGCAGGCAATGCCGTGATCCTGCGCGGCGGCAGCGAGGCGAAGGAAAGCAACCGCGCCATCCACGCCGCCATGGCTGAAGGCATCGCTGCCGCGGGCCTACCCGCCGACGCGGTGCAACTGGTCCCCACCACGGACCGCGCTGCCGTGGGCGCTCTGCTCAAGGCGTCGGAGTTCATCGACCTCATCGTGCCCCGTGGCGGCAAGAGCTTGGTCGCCCGCGTGCAGGAAGAAGCGCGCGTGCCCGTGCTCGCGCATCTCGATGGCATCAACCACAGCTATGTCGATGGCGCGGCTGACCCCGATATGGCGCAAAAGCTGGTGGTGAATGCGAAGATGCGCCGCACCGGCATTTGCGGCGCGACCGAAACCGTGCTGATCGACCGCGCTTATGGCCAGGCGCCCGCGCTGGTGAAGGCGTTGCTCGACGCGAAATGCGCCGTGCGCGGCGACGAGGCGGTGCAGGCGATGGACAGCCGCGTCACGCCCGCCAGCGACGAGGACTGGGACACCGAATATCTCGACGCCATCGCGTCGATCCGGCTGGTGGATGGTCTGGACGACGCGCTCGCCCATATCGCCGCTCATGCCAGCCACCACACCGACGCCATCATCACCGAGGATGCGGAAAGAGCGGAGCGCTTCCTGAACGCCGTGGACAGCGCCATCGTGATGTGGAACGCCTCCACCCAGTTCGCGGACGGGGGCGAATTCGGCCTTGGCGCGGAGATCGGTATTTCGACTGGCCGCCTCCATGCGCGGGGGCCCGTCGCTCTAGAAGGGCTGACGACCTACAAATGGCTGGTGCGCGGCACGGGGCAGACCCGGCCGTAGTGCGATGGCGTGCGCCCGCGAAAGCGGGGGCACGCACTTGGCCTACCCCTTCACCACCGCGTCAATCGCCTTCAATCGTTCCAGCATCGGACCCATCCACGCCAGCGGCAGCATCACCGGGCCATCGGACGGCGCCTTGTCGGGATCGTCATGCGCTTCAGCGAAGATCGCCGCGACACCCGCCGCGACGGCGCTACGTGCCAGCACCGGCGCGAATTCCCGCTGCCCGCCCGAAGCCGAACCAAGCCCGCCCGGCTGCTGCACCGAATGGGTCGCATCGAACACCACCGGATAGGTCGTCTGCGCCATCACCGGCAAAGCGCGCATGTCGCTGACCAATGTATTATAGCCGAAGCTCGCTCCACGCTCGGTCAGCAATATGCGTTCATTGCCGGTGGATGCGACCTTCTGCGCCACCGCCGCCATGTCCCACGGTGCGAGGAACTGGCCCTTCTTCACATTGATCACCGCGCCGGTTCGGCCCGCCGCTAGCAGCAGGTCGGTTTGCCGGCAGAGAAAGGCCGGAATCTGGAGGATGTCCACCGCCTGCGCCGCCGCTTCGATTTGGCTAGCCTCATGCACGTCGGTCAGCACCGGGCAACCCAGCGCGCCCTTCACCTCCGCCAATATGGCCAGCCCCGCGTCGATCCCGACTCCGCGCCGGCCGGACACAGACGTCCGGTTCGCCTTGTCGAAGGAGGATTTGAACACGAACGGCACGCCCGCCTGCGCCGCCGCCGTCTTCAGGGCCTCCGCCATGAACAGCGCATGATCGCGGCTTTCGATCTGGCAGGGGCCGGAAATCAGGACGAAGGGCAGGTCGTTGCCGATCGTCACCGGCCCCACCGAAACATGTTTGGGTATCGTCATGCCGCTCACTTCGGCGCTTTCACGAACCGCCGCAAGAGCTGACCGCGCCACAGGCCCTTGCCGGCATGATAATTCCAGCAGAACCAGCCGAAAGCCAGACAGGCGAGCAGCGAAGGCAGCGCCATGGGATCGCCATTGTCCCGCATATGCCGGTAAAAGGCGAAGTCCGCCCGCCAGCGGTCCCGTTCCGTCCCTCCACCATGGATGCCATAGGCATTGTCATGGCGCCGGCAACCGATGTTTCGGTTGTATTTGCGGTGGTCTATGAAATAGCAGTAGTCGCGTTCGGGTGTCGTCATGGCCCGATGTGGACAGGGGCCATGGAAAAGTTCAAGCGGAAAGTCTTCTACCTTGGCGGTTTCGATCCGCGCGGGGTGCGTTTCTACCACCAGCTTTACCGCGAACAGGCGGAAAAATATGCGCGCCTCTCCGGCGAGCAGGTGGAGGTGAGCGCGCGCCGGTCCGGTCCCGCATCCTCCGCGAACTGGACCGTCACCAACGCGACCGCGGGCGTCGAAACCGATTATGAGTTTTTCCGCTGGGAAGACCTCGTCGCAAAGGTATGGATCAGGAACCCGTTCCTTCTCGCCTGGCGTTCCGTCGCGACCTACAGCGCCCATGCCCGCTTCATGCAGTTCGGCCGGATGCGTAAATTGCGGCGTGGTCCGGTTATTACCATCCTCTATCCGCCGATCCTTGCTATCCTCATTCCGCTCGGCATCGCGTTGCTGACGGCGCTGCTGCTGTGGACGCTGCTGCCCTTCTGGGCGGCGGCGCTCTGCGGTGTGGCGGTGAGCGCGCTGTTGTCGGGACGTCTTCTCAACAAGCTGATTGTGCCCTGGCTGCTACGATTCATGTATTATAACCACAGCGTCGCGGCGCAGGGACCGGGGCCGGAGATGGACGCCCGGCTGGATCAGTTCGCTGATCGTGTCCTCGCCGAGATGGATGGCCCCTATGACGAGGTGATCTTCGCCTCCCACAGCAACGGCACCAATTATGCGATGAGCGTGATGCGTCGCATCCTCGAAAAGCGGCCGGACCTCCCCAGCAATTTCACGGTAATGACATTGGGGCAGGTCGTCCCGGTCACCGCGCTCCGTAAGGACGCGCGCTGGTATCATGCTGACCTCAAGGCGTTGGATGACAAGCATTTCCGCCTTGTCGACTTTTCCTCGCCCCCAGATGGCGCGGCCTATTATGATGTGCATCCTATCCGCCTTGTTTCGGACCGATGCGCCGCCCGCGTTGATTTGCTTTCGCCGCGCTTCCACCTCTTCTACGAGCCGGAAAATTATCATAGCGGCTGGTCGAACAAATATGAGGCGCATTTCGACTATCTGCGCGTGGGCGACCGTCTCTCGCCGGTCGATTATCTGAGTCTCACCGCAGGCCGCCGCACCATCGACGAAGCCATCGCCGCCTTCAGGACGATTCCGTGACGGACCCTTTCATCCCGCCCTACCCCGAACCGCCACGCAGCAAGCGCGGCCTCCTCAAACGCTTCCTGCGCGGCTGGCATAGTTGGATTCATGTGCTCTTTGAAAAGAGCTACACGATGAAGATGGGCGAAATCCGCATGCCCGGCCAGACCATGTATATCGCCAACGAACTGCCGCTGGTGGATCGGATATTGCGCGGTGGCACCGCCTTTCCCAAGCATCGCGAACTGGTCCGCAACCTCTCTCCGCTCATCGGCAACAGCGTCTTTTCCGCCAATGGCGAGGATTGGGAAAGCCAGCGGGCGATGGTCAATCCCGCCTTCGCCCATACCGCGCTCCATCGCTCCATGCCGCTCATGGTCGCGGCGGCGGACGATTTCCTCGCCCGCATCGACGCCGCCGACCGGGGCAGGCCCATCGACATCGACCCGATGATGACCCATGTGGCCGCCGATATCATCTTCCGGACGCTGTTTTCGCAGACGCTGGACGCGCATCGCTCCAACATCATCCACACCGCGTTCGGCAAGTTCCAGCGGCTCGCTCACAGCGCTTCCATGCTGCGCCTCTACGGCCTGCCCGCCCGCTGGTTCGAACGGCGCTCCCTGAGGCCCGCCAAGGCCATTCACGACATCTTCCGTCCCATAGTGGAGGCGCGTTTCGAAGGATTCCACCAACGCGGGGACGCGCCGCATCGCGATATCCTCCAGTCGCTGATAGAGGCAAAGCATCCCGAAACCGGCGAGCCCTTCACCCTGCAACAGGTGATGGATCAAGTCTCGACCGTCTTTCTCGCCGGCCATGAAACATCGGCCAGCACGATGACATGGGCGCTCTACATGCTCGCCGAATGTCCGCATATCCAGAACCTGGCCCGCGCCGAGGTGCAGGACGTGGCGGGCGACCAGCCGCTCGCCGCCGCGATGCTCAAGGACATGGGCGCGGTGCGGAACATCTTCCGCGAGACGTTGCGTCTCTATCCGCCGGTGGCCTTCTTCCCGCGCGAAGTGCCCTGTCCCATGGACATGCGCGACAAGCATCTGGAGGAAGGAGCGATGCTGGTCGTCGCTCCCTGGCTCACTCAGCGTAACAAGGACAATTGGGCCTGTCCCCATGCCTTCGATCCTGAACGCTTCGACGATCCGGCTAATGCGGAGATGGCGAAGCAGGCTTGGTTCCCCTTCGGTCGAGGCCCCCGCGTCTGCGTCGGTGCGGGCTTTGCCCAGCAGGAGGTGATGACGGTGATCGCATCCACGCTGCGTCGTTACCGCCTGTCGGTGCCGCAGGGGTTCAGGCCGGAACCGATCAGCCGCCTGACGATTCGGCCGAGAACGGGAATGAAGCTGATGTTTGAGGACATGGAGGGCTGAAGGGCCTATTTCCGTCAGGCGCCGAAGCAAAAATGCTGGCCTGTTCCGCGCGAGCGGCTAAGCTGCCGGTCCATAAAGAGCAGGAGAGCGCGCAATGATGGTGATGTTCGTGGGTGCGGATCGCACCGAAACCGCTGTCAACGCCGGTCAGGTCACGTTCGTTTCTTCCGTTACCGAGGGAACACGCATCCGCTTTGGCGAAGGACGCAGCGTCACGGTCACCGAACCGATTGCGGAAGTGATGGACAGATTGAACAAGGCGCTGCTGCCGCACGAATAGATATTACCATTCCGCGCGGCGGGGCAGGGCCGTTATTGCAGGTTATTCCCCCTCCAGTGCCCGCGAAAAATAGACCATCTGCATCGCTTGCAAGCGCGCGCCCTGTTCGATGTCGGCGTCACCTGAATGGCCGCCGGCGGTATCTTCATAGAACAGATAGGGTAGTCCATATTCCTTGAGTCGCGCTGCGAACTTGCGCGCATGTTGCGGGCCGACGCGGTCGTCCTTGGTCGTCGTCCAGATATATGGCATGGGATATTTCACTCCTTTGCGGATGTTGGCATAGGGTGAAATCTTCTCCAGAAACGCTTTTTCCTCCGGCACTGCCACGCTGCCATATTCGTCCACCCAGGAAGCGCCCGCCGCGATTTGTTCGTAACGAATCATATCCAACAGCGGCACCTGGATGGTGACAGCGTTCCAGAGATCGGGGTGCTGGTTGAACTCTACTCCCATCAGCAATCCACCATTGGACCCGCCATAAATCCCGAACCGCCGGGGTGAAGAAAATCCGCGCGCGAAAATATCCTTCGCTACCGCCGTGAAGTCGTCATAGATGATCTGCCGCTTCGTCTTGCGGCCCGCCTCATGCCAGGCCGGGCCGAACTCCCCGCCGCCACGAATATTGGCGAGCACGAAGCTATTCCCCCGCTCCAGCCACAGCTTGCCGGTGGTCGCTGCATAGCTAGGCGTCATCGACACTTCGAACCCGCCATAGGCCGTCATGATGGCTGGTGTGGAGCCATCCTTGCTCGCGTCCTTCCGCCGGACGATGAAATAGGGGATTTTCGTCCCATCGGTGGAGGCTGCCTCATATTGCTCCACTATCAGCCCTGATGTGTCGAAGCGCGCAGGCATCGCCTTAACCTGCACAGGCTTCGGGTCCGTCGCATCCAGTGCCCATAGCGTCGTCGGTGCGAGGAACCCCGCTACCGCCAGATAAGCCTTGTTGCTCTTGTCCGTCGCTGTCGCGATGCCGATGGTCGCATTGTCGGGCAGGGAGACCGGCTGCGAGGTCCAGCCTTTGCCGTCCGGCGCCAGCACCAGCACGCGCCCGCGCACATTGTCATTGATCGACAGGATCACGCGATCCTTTGTCGTCGCCACTCCATCGAGGGACTGCCGGGCATTGGGCGCGAAGAGGATAGCGGGCTTCAACGCCTCGCCACTCTCCAGAGCCTTGAGCGGCACCGCCGCGAGCGACCCGGCGGGCACGGTCACGCCGCCGCTCGTCCAGTTCTCGCCGGTCTGGATCAGCACCTGTCCCGCGACCATGCCTTGCAGGTTGCTTCGGGTCGGCAACGGCAGTTTCTTCGGCCCTTGCGCCGTCAGCAGAAACGTCTCGTTCCCGAAAAAGGTTACGCCGCGATAGAGGAAGGCTGCTCTGTTTCCCTGCCCATCGGACAGCACCATCGGATAGACGCCCACCTGATCTGACGCTTCCCCGCGATAGATTTCCTTCGCCGCCGCCAGAGGCTCTCCGCGCCTCACCCCCTTGACCACGAAGGGATAGCCCGAAGCCGTCATCGTCCCCTCGCCCCAATCGCGTGCCAGCAGCACCGTATCGCCGTCCAGCCATGCCTCATTCTGCTTCGAGGTTGGAATATCGAACCCGCCCGGCACGAACTGCCCGGTGGTGAGATCGAACTCCCGCAGGGTGACGGCATCCTCGCCCCCGTCCGATAGGTTGATGAGCGCCCGCTTTTCATCCGGGTCGAACAGGGTGGCGCCTTTCCAGACCCACTTCTTCCCTTCGGCCTTCGACAGCGCATCCAGATCCAGCACGGTTATCCATCGCGGCGCGTCGGAGGCATAGTCCGCTTCGCTGGTGAACCGCCACACGCCCTGTGGATGTTCGGTATCGCGCCAGAAGTTGAACACGCGCCCGTCGATCAGCATCGGCATGGCGATGCGGTCCTTGGCTGAAGCGATGGCGAGCGCGTCCTGATAATAGCCTGCATAGCGCGGATCGCCCTGCAGCGTGGCGACGGTGGCCTTGTTCTCTGCCTCCACCCACTGCATGGCGCGCGGTCCGGTCCAATCCTCCAGCCAGACATGGGGATCGTCGGCCGGGGCCGAAGCGGTGGAGGGGGACGGCGCACCCGCGCCGGTCAGCAAAGCCGCACAAACCAAGCTCATCATCCTTTTCATGCAACTATTCCCTGATGCGCCGGATCATGGCCTGCGCGCCGTTCCGCTGCGCCAGATAGCGCCGCCGTAACACCACCCCGATAACCAGCAGCGGCATGGCCGCCAGCATCATCGCCCCGCCCAGAAAGGGCGGCCACAGTCCGAACAGGCTGTTGATGCCCAGCGCCGAAGGCGACATCACCAGCAGGAATCCACCCGTCAGCAGCCATAACCCGTAGCGGCGCGGCCTGACGGCGATCATCCGCATTTCGTGGCGATAGGCCTTGCGTCCGGCTTTGGTGGACAGGTCGGGATTCTTCATTGCTTCTGACAGTGCGGCAAAGTCCCTGCCCTTGTCCAGCATCCTGTCCAGTAGGATGAACCGACGGGCATGGGGCTTTCGCTCCGACGCGCGATCGGCTATCGCTGGCTCATCCCCGGGGGACCGCTCACAGGCGGTTGAGAGGCGGCTGACGTGGCCGCGACCCGCTGAACCTGATCCGGATAAGACCGGCGTAGGGAGGGAACGGCTTGTCACTGGCAGTCCGCGCCCCATCCTTCGCCCATGAGAGGAAGAGAAGGACGGCACGACATGGACACTATCTCCATCCTGACCCTGCGCCTCGCCGAAGCGATCGGCCTTTACCTGATCCTGATCGGCATCAGCGGCCTTGCCTCGCCCCAACGATGGCGCGGCGCGATGGAGGAACTGGACCGCTCGCCTGGCCTCACCCTTATCACCGGCCTCGTCGCCTTCGCGCTGGGCGCGACCATCGTCATGGTCCACCGCGCTTTCGCCGACCCCTTGGGCATCATCGTCACGCTGGTCGGCTATGTCGCGCTCATCAAGGGCGCGCTGCTGATCGCCGTGCCCGCACCACTCGTGAAGCTGGGCCACTGGTCTTTCCGCTTCACTCGTGCCTGGGCGGCCTTCGCGCTGATTCTGGGCATCCTTCTTTTTTACGCAGGCCTTACCGGCCGCGCGACGGTCATCGCCTGAAAGGAACTGATATGGCTGATATTCCTGCTCGCACAGAGATGCGCGTCACCACTGGCCCGATCCGTGGATCGCGCAAGATTCATGTCGGCCCGCTCAAGGTCGCCATGCGCGAGATCGATCTGGAACCCGGCAGCGGCGAGCCGCCGGTGCGCGTCTACGACACCTCCGGCCCTTATACGGATCCGAACGCCCGCATCGACATCATGACGGGCCTTCCCACGCTGCGGCGCGACTGGATCGTCGGGCGCGGCGACGTGGAGGAATATGACGCCCGCGAAATCCAGCCTGAAGACAATGGCCTCAAGGGGCCGGATCGCAGCGGCGGCGTCCAACCCTTCCCCAATCTCGTCAAGCGCCCTCTGCGGGCAAAGCCCGGCGCCAACCTCTCCCAGATGCACTATGCCCGTCGCGGCATCATCACGCCGGAGATGGAATATGTCGCCGAGCGCGAGAATCTGGGCCGCGCCCGCCTCGCCGAATATGTGCGCGACGGACAGGATTGGGGCGCGGAAATCCCCGACTATGTGACGCCAGAATTCGTCCGCGATGAAGTCGCGCGCGGCCGCGCCATCATCCCGTCCAACATCAACCATCCGGAATCCGAGCCGATGGCGATCGGCCGTAACTTCCTGGTGAAGATCAACGCCAATATCGGCAACAGCGCCGTCGCCTCCGACGTGGCGGCCGAAGTCGACAAGCTCGTCTGGTCGATCCGCTGGGGAGCGGACACGGTGATGGACCTCTCCACCGGCCGCAACATCCACGACACCCGTGAATGGATCATCCGCAACTCGCCGGTGCCCATCGGCACGGTGCCCATCTACCAGGCGCTGGAAAAGGTCGGCGGCATCGCCGAGGACCTGACCTGGGACATCTTCCGCGACACCCTGATCGAGCAGGCCGAGCAGGGCGTCGATTATTTCACCATCCATGCGGGCGTGCGCCTGCCCTATATTCCGATGACGGCGAAGCGCGTCACCGGCATCGTCTCGCGCGGCGGGTCGATCATGGCGAAATGGTGCCTCGCCCATCATCGCGAGAGCTTCCTCTACGAGCATTTCGACGAGATCACGGAGATCATGAAGGCCTATGACATCGCCTATTCGCTGGGCGATGGCCTGCGCCCCGGTTCCATCGCCGACGCCAATGACGAAGCCCAGTTCGCCGAACTCTACACGCTGGGCGAACTGACGAAGCGCGCCTGGGAACAGGATGTGCAGGTGATGATCGAAGGGCCGGGCCATGTGCCCATGCACAAGATCAAGCAGAATATGGACAAGCAATTGGAAGCGTGCGGCGAAGCGCCTTTCTACACGCTTGGCCCCCTCACCACCGACATCGCGCCGGGCTACGACCATATCACCTCAGGCATCGGCGCGGCGATGATCGGCTGGTATGGCACGGCGATGCTTTGCTACGTCACGCCCAAGGAGCATCTGGGCCTGCCCGACCGCGACGACGTGAAGGTGGGCGTGGTGACGTATAAGCTCGCCGCCCATGCCGCCGACCTGGCAAAGGGCCATCCCGCCGCCAAGGTCCGCGACGATGCGCTGTCCCGCGCCCGCTTCGAATTCCGCTGGCGCGACCAGTTCAACCTGTCGCTCGATCCCGACACGGCCGAGCAATATCACGACCAGACGCTTCCGGCGGAAGGGGCGAAGTCAGCCCATTTCTGCTCCATGTGCGGCCCCAAATTCTGCTCGATGAAGATCACGCAGGAAGTGCGCGACTTCGCGGCAAAGCAGAACCAGCCCGCCACCGCCTTCATCGCGGCGGAAGAAGCGGAAAAGGGCATGAAGGAAATGAGCGAAATCTTCCGCGAAACCGGAAGCGAGCTTTATATGGGTGCTGGCGGGCGGGAGCATGATTGAGTGGGAAAGGGGGCCTTGGGAGGCGCCCTTTTTAGATAGGCAACCCATGGATGGTTTGCTCGATGCTGCGGCTTATGTTATAACTGCCGTATGAACATCCCGCTCAAGATCACCAAGGTCGGCAACAGCGCCGGGGTCATCCTGCCCAAGGAGTTGCTGGCGCAGCTTCGGGTAGGATTGGGCGATACGCTCTATCTTACCGAAGCACCCGACGGCGTGCGCCTCACGGCGGCCGATCCGGACTTCGAAACGAAGATGGCGCTGGCCGAACAGATCATGCGCGAAGATCGCGACATCCTGCGCGTTCTCGCCAAATAATCGCGCATGGGTGAAACGGGGACCGGCCGGCTGGAGCCGGTATGGATCGAAAAGGCCGTAGCGCTTGCGATCCACGACCGGCAATTGGCCGAACATGGCGGCAGTGTTGGAACGCGCGACGAGGGAATGCTGGAATCCGCCTTGGCGCGACCGGTCCATCAATGGACCTACGGTGAGGAGGACCGCTGCCATCTTGCCGCCGCCTATGCCTTTGGCATTGCCCGTAATCATCCGTTCGTGGACGGGAACAAGCGCACCGGCTGGGTATTGGCGCGCCTGTTCCTTGCGCTCAATCGGATCGAATTGCGCTTCGAGGCCGCCGCCGCGATCAAGGCCATGCTGGAACTCGCCGCAGGCAACCTTTCGCAGAAGGAGCTGGCCGACTGGTTCCGCGCCCATCTCCTCTCGCCTTGACGCCTCAATCCCTCTTGCCTCGCGCGTCGTAAAACCGCACCATCGCGCCAGCGATACGACAGGGGAGACGTTATGACCCGCAGCACGATCCTCGCCGGACTTCTGGCCGCCGCCGCTTTGCTCGCCGGTTGTTCGAGCGAACGCAAAGAGGCGCCCGAAAATGCAGCCGCGAACGTTATGAACGCCGCTGAAGCGGTCGACAACGCCGGTAACGCATCCGCCAATGAAAGCGCGGCGGTCCCGGCGGCGGACGCCTTCTCCCGCTATGTCGGCAAATATCCCTTCGACAAGGTCGGCGCGCATAGCTGGAACGACGATCCCGCCGTCAAATCCGCGATCGAAACGGCGGTTTCGGACGCCAAGGTCCGCAAATGGGTGCTCGCCGCCGAAGGGCCGTCCAGCCCGATCGAGATGATCGACGGCAAGGTCGCGGCCTGGACCTGCGAAACCCACAATTGCGGCCCGCATCAATGGGTGACGCTGATCGACCCCAAGACCGGCGCGGCGCAGGTCTGCTATTTCGACGAGGCGGTCGCCCCCGACAAGACACGCTGGTTCAAGAACGGCAAGGAGGAAAGCCGCGCGGGCAAATGTCCCGAAGGGCAGGGCTGACGCGGGAAATCCGCGTCTCGTAAGATTTCTCCATGCCCCAAACGAGCGTTCCGACTGGATCGGCGCGCATTTCACCCTAAATAGCAGTTGATGCCGCCTTCTTCCCCCGACAGCGCCACGCCCATTCCACCCGTCTGGGCCACGCTGCGCCGGTTCCTCCCCTATCTCTGGCCTGCCGACGCGCCCGCGCTGCGCCGCCGGGTCGCCATCGCCATGGTGCTGGTGCTGCTCGCCAAGCTGGTGGGCCTCGCCATGCCCTTCGCCTATAAGGCCGCGATCGACCGGATGGCGCCGGGCATGGAATCCGCCGCCACCCTCGCCATTGCGCTGGTCGCAGCCTATGCCGGCGCGCGCTTCGCCAGCGTCCTGTTCGACAACCTCCGCAACGCCGTGTTCGAGCGTGTGGGGCAGGAGGCGGGCCGCCGTCTTTCCGACGATGTGTTCGTCCACCTCCATCGCCTGTCGCTGCGCTTCCATCTCGACCGCCGCACCGGGGCCGTCACGAAGATCGTGGAACGCGGCACGAAAAGCATCGACACAATGCTCTATTTCCTCCTCTTCAACATCGCCCCCACGGTGCTGGAACTGGCGGCGGTCTGCATCATCTTCTTCGTGAAGTTCGGCCTCGGCCTCGTCGTCGCGACGCTGGTGATGGTCACATTCTATATCTGGTTCACCCGCACGATCACCGAATGGCGCAACCAGCTTCGCCGCGACATGGTGGACCTCGACACCAATGCGGTCGCCCATGCCGTGGACAGCCTGCTGAATTTCGAGACGGTCAAATA
>Ga0180223_1000905_pt1 | contig 28308 bp, 27 predicted proteins | sample eDN5th30CKraftOP_FD_151337 | JGI IMG/M metagenome (GOLD analysis project Ga0180223, IMG submission 151337) | Enriched Organic Plus compost microbial communities from Emeryville, California, USA - eDNA 5th pass 30_C Kraft OP (version 2) (version 2) ... | reverse complement strand
AGTTCGTCGATGCACTCGACGGTGATCATGGTGGAATCCATGTCCGCGATCAGCAGCTTCTTTTCGCGCCCTTGGGCGGGCTGGACGATCACGTCCACCGCGCCCAGATCGGCGAGAACAGCCCGCGCCGTCACCGGGTCCGCGCCGAAGAAGATGTCCGCCGCCTTGCCCTCGTCCAGCCATGCGCTATCGACCGGCGCGCAACCGGCGACGGAGAGCCGCCCGACGGCTTCCGCAATATCCCCCTGACTCAAGGACGCACTTGCCACTAAGGTCGCGACGAACATGAACACTCCCGATCCCGAAGCGGGCGAATCCCGCCCGCGCGTCGCGCTTATTGCCGGGCCTACCGCCAGCGGCAAGAGCGCGCTTGCCATCGCGCTCGCTCAAACGGCAAACGGCACCGTCATCAATGCGGACGCCAGCCAGGTCTATGCCGACCTGCAAATCCTCTCCGCCCGTCCCGGCGCGGAGGATATGGCGCAGGCTCCACACCGCCTCTTCGGCCATATCGACGGGGCGGAAGCCTGCACCGCCGCCCGCTGGGCCGCTCAGGCGCGCGCGGAAATAGACCGCGCCCATGGCGAAGGCCGCCTCCCCATCCTCGTCGGCGGAACGGGCATGTATATCCGCACCCTGCTCGACGGCCTGGCTCCGGTGCCGGATATCGACCCCGCCATCCGCGAAGCCGTCCGCGCCCTCCCCGTGGCGCAGGCCCATGCCGCCCTCGCGCAGGAAGACCCGGACGCCGCCGCTCGGCTCGCCCCCGCCGACACCACCCGCGTCGCCCGTGCGCTGGAAGTGATCCGCTCCACCGGCAAGCCTCTCTCGAAATGGCAAAGGCATAAAAGCGGCGGCATCGCTCACCGCATCACGCTCTCCCCCCTTATCCTCCTGCCTCCGCGCGATTGGCTGATCGCCCGCTGTGACTTGCGCTTCGGGCAGATGGTGGACACCGGCGCGGTCCAGGAAGTCGAAGCCCTCCTCGCCCGCAACTTGTCGCCCGACCTCCCCGTCATGCGCGCCATCGGCGTGCCGGAAATCGCCGCATGGCTGGCTGGGGCAATCGACCGCGACACCATGATGGAACGTGGCCGCATCGCCACCCGCCAATATGCCAAACGCCAATATACCTGGTTCTCCCGCCAGCCCCCGCTCGGCTGGCATCGCGAAATAGGACATATAGATGCAGAATTATTTGCTGAATTAGTAATTAAATTACAACAATGACTGTTGACTTGCCATTTTATATCCAATAGAGGCGCCCACCTTGCCTTTCCGCTCATCCGGGCGCAAAGGGCTGCCTCGCACGCAAGGGAAGGATTTCATCGTGGCCGAAAAGAGCGGCGCGGACATTTTGGTTGAATGCCTGATCGATCTGGGCGTCGAAGTCGTGTTCGGTTATCCGGGCGGCGCGGTGCTGCCCATTTATGACGCGCTTTTCAACCATCCGAAGATCCGCCACGTCCTCGTCCGTCACGAACAGGGCGCGACCCATATGGCGGAAGGCTATGCCCGCTCGACCGGGAAGCCCGGCGTGGTGCTCGTCACCTCCGGCCCCGGCGCGACCAACGCCGTCACCGGCATCACCGACGCGCTGATGGATTCCATACCGATGGTCGTCATCACCGGGCAGGTTCCCACGCAGCTGATCGGCACCGACGCTTTTCAGGAAGCGGATACGGTCGGCATCACGCGCCATTGCACCAAGCATAATTATCTGGTGAAAGACCCCGGCAAGCTGGCTGGCGTCATTCATGAAGCGTTCCACATCGCCACTACCGGCCGCCCCGGCCCGGTCGTCATCGACATTCCCAAAAATGTCCAGATCGCGACCGCGCCTTATAAGAAGCCCGAAGGCATCGCCCATGCCAGCTATCGCCCGCAGACCAAGGCGGACGCGAAGGCCATAGACACGGTAGTCGAAATGCTGGCGGCAGCGCAGCGCCCGATCTTCTACACCGGCGGCGGCGTCATCAACTCCGGTCCCGAAGCCACCCGTCTGCTGCGCGAACTGGCCGCCATCACCGGCGCGCCCGTCACTTCGACGCTGATGGGTCTGGGTGCCTTCCCCGCCTCCTCGCCGCAATGGCTCGGAATGCTGGGGATGCACGGCACCTATGAAGCCAATTGGGCGATGAATCAGGCGGACCTGATCCTGTGCATCGGCGCGCGCTTCGACGATCGCGTGACCGGCCGCCTGGACGCCTTCGCACCCAACAGCCGCAAGGTTCATATCGACATCGACCGCAGCTCGATCAACAAGACGGTCGAGGTTGATCTGCCCATCGTCGCCGACGTGGGCAGCGCCATGGCCGACATGATCGCGCTCTGGAAATCGCGGGGCCATCATAGGGCGGACCTGTCCGCATGGTGGAAGCAGATCGACGGCTGGCGCGAAAAGCAAAGCCTCGCCTATCCCGAAAGCCGCGAAGAGATCATGCCGCAGGAAGCGATCGCGCAACTCTACAAGGCGACGCGCTCGGCCAAGGATGTGATCATCACCACCGAAGTGGGCCAGCATCAGATGTGGGCGGCCCAGCATTTCGGTTTCGACGCGCCGAACAAATGGCTGACTTCCGGGGGCCTGGGCACCATGGGCTATGGTTTCCCGGCGGCCATCGGCGCGCAGGTCGGCAATCCCGACAGCCTCGTCATCTGCGTGGCGGGCGACGCTTCGGTTCAGATGAACATTCAGGAAATGGGCACCGCCAGCCAGTATCGCACGCCGGTCAAGCTCTTCATCCTGAACAACGAATATATGGGCATGGTCCGCCAGTGGCAGGAACTAACCTATGAAAGCCGTTATTCCAACAGCTATTCGGACAGCCTGCCCGACTTCGTGAAGCTGGCCGAAGCCTATGGCTGGACCGGCATCCGCATCGAAGGGCCGCAGGAACTGGCGGCGGGCATCCGCCAGATGATCGACACACCCGGCCCGGTGATCGTGGATTGCCGCGTGGCGAAACTGTCCAACTGTTTCCCGATGATCCCGTCGGGCGCGGCCCACACCGACATGCTGCTCGATCCCAGCCAGGTGTCGGGCAGCCTGTCCGACGAGGCGAAGGCGCTGGTGTGACGCAGCATCTCAAGCTCCGCGTCCATGTAAGCGAGCCCTGGGATTTCGAACGATCCGCAGGCACGGCTGAACTGACGGGCTGGACCATCGATCATATCGATCCGGACAATGAGGAATGGGAAGTGCATCTGGACGAAGGGTTCGGTTTCCATGAGCGCCGCATCGGCCGCCTTCTGGCCGGGCCGCGCTATGTGGGCGAGCATCTGACGCGGATGTTCGACGCGGTGGCGGGCTTTCCCGTCCGCCTCGCCTATCGCGATGATGGAGCATGGCACTACGCCTTTGCGGGCATGATCTCACAGCGCCATGAGCGCAACCCAGAACCGGACAACGGAACAGGCATCTGATGCATATCCAGGAAGAACTGAGCGAGCGGCACGTCCTGTCGCTGACGGTCGCGAACGAGGCGGGCATATTGGCCCGCATCGCCGGGCTGTTCACCGCGCGCGGCTATAATATCGACAGCCTGACGGTGGCGGACATCACGACCGACCACGCGATCAGCCGCATCACCATCGTCACCGGCGGCCCGCCCAAGGTGATCGACCAGATCATCGCCCAGCTGGAACGGCTGGTGCCGGTGCACAAGGTGACGGACCTCACCGAAGCCGGTCCCTTCGTGGAACGCGAACTCGCTCTGGTGAAGGTTGCGGGCACGGGCGAGGACCGGATCGAGGCGCTGCGCCTCGCCGACGTGTTCCGCGCCAAGGTGGTCGACACGACCATCGAAAGCTTCATTTTCGAAATCACGGGCACGACGGACAAGATCGACAATTTCGTCGCCCTGATGCGCCAGATCGGCCTGGTGGAAGTCGGCCGCACCGGCGTGGTCGGCCTGACGCGCGGCAAGGAGTTGGCCTGACATTATCGCCCCTCTCCCGCGAGCGGGAGAGGTAGGGGTCCATCGCACCGCGATGGGAGGGTGAGGGCCGCCCCGCTCACCACAGCAATCACAGCTCCATCAGGGAGCAAAAAGGACAGAAAGAAGGAACGTCACATGAAGGTTTATTACGATCGCGACGCGGACATCGGCCTCATCAAGGGCAAGAAGGTAGCCATTCTCGGTTACGGCAGCCAGGGCCACGCCCATGCCCAGAACCTGCGCGACAGCGGCGTCGCGGAAGTCGCGATCGCGCTCCGCCCCGGTTCCGCCAGCGCCAAGAAGGCCGAAGGCGCGGGTTTCAAGGTCCTGCCCAACGCCGAAGCCGCCGCATGGGCCGACGTCCTCATGATCCTCGCCCCCGACGAGTTCCAGGCTGAAATCTACGCCGCCGACATCCACGCGAACCTGAAGCCCGGCGCGGCGCTCGCCTTCGCGCACGGCCTCAATGTCCATTTCGGCCTGATCGAACCGCGCCCCGACGTCGACGTCATCATGATCGCGCCCAAGGGCCCCGGCCACACCGTCCGCAGCGAATATCAGCGCGGCGGCGGCGTGCCCTGCCTGATCGCCATCCACCAGGACGCGACCGGCAACGCCCATGACATCGCCCTGTCCTACGCCAGCGGCGTCGGCGGCGGCCGGTCGGGCATTATCGAGACCGATTTCAAGGAAGAGTGCGAAACCGACCTGTTCGGTGAGCAGGCGGTGCTGTGCGGCGGCCTGACGCACCTCATCATGGCGGGTTTCGAAACCCTGACCGAAGCGGGCTACTCGCCGGAAATGGCCTATTTCGAATGCCTCCACGAAGTGAAGCTGATCGTCGACCTGATGTATGAAGGCGGCATCGCGAACATGCGCTATTCGATCTCGAATACCGCCGAATATGGCGATTACCACACCGGCCCGCGCGTCATCACCGACGAGACGAAGGCCGAAATGAAGCGCGTCCTCGCCGACATCCAGCAGGGCAAGTTCGTTCAGCGCTTCATGACCGACATCAAGACCGGCTATCCGGAAATGAAGGCCAAGCGGAAGCTTCAGGCCCAGCACCCGATCGAAAAGACCGGCGAACAGCTCCGCGCCATGATGCCCTGGATCGGCGCGAATAAGCTGGTCGACAAAGACAAGAACTAAATCTGTTCGCGGGAACGATCCGTTTCCAATTACAGCTCTGGAACAATCAAGGGACGTGGCCTATTCTGGCTGCGTCCCTTGAACGTTTTGGAGAGTTTGCGAAATGCGGAAATATCTGATCCCCGCCGCCGCCCTGGTCGCGCTTGCCGGAGGCTCCGTTGTCGTCGCGCAGCAGATGCCCCCCACCCCCGGTACAAAGGATGTCTCAAAGGTCACCGGCGGCAGCTATGTGATCGAACCCACTCATACGCAGATCGTTTTCGCCTATGACCATATGGGATTCAGCAACAATCTGGGGATCATCGCCCAGCCCACCGGCACGCTGACGCTCGACCCGAAAAATCCTGCCGCCGCAAAGGTTTCGGTCGATATTCCCGTCGCGAACCTCAAGACCGGCGTGACCGAGCTCGACGCGCATCTCATGAAAGCGGATTTCTTCGATGCGGCCAAATTCCCCAAGGCGACCTTCGTGTCGACCGGCGTGAAGGTCGATGGCGATGATGCCGAAATCACGGGCAACCTCACCATCAAGGGCATCACAAAGCCGGTGACGCTGGACGCCGACTTCTACGGCGTGGGCACGCATCCGATGAACAAGAAGGAAAATATCGGCTTCACCGCCACCACGGCGGTCAAGCGCAGCGATTTCGGCATGAGCTATGGCGTCCCCATGGTCGGCGATACGATCGAGTTGAAGATCGTCGCCGCCTTCGAAAAGCAGTAGGCGGCCATGCGGGCGCTCCCGACGCGGGCGGCGGCATGTCTCATCATGCTGCCGCTCGTTCCGGCGACGCCCGCCGCCACGGCCGGGCTGGATCAGGACCGCTATCCGCCCGGCACCTATGCGGTCGACTCCCATCGCACCCGCGTCCATTTCCAGGTGAAATCGCTGTTTGGCAGCTATCAGGGCGATTTTATCGAGCCCGGCGGCACCGTTGTCATCCACCCGCGCCGTTCCGGCCACGCGGATATCGACATCAGCTTCCCGGTCGATCGCCTCACCACCGGGGACGCCTCCACCGACCAGATGTTGAAGAGCGCGAGTTTCTTCGACATGGATCGCTATCCCACCGTTCGTTTCGCTGCGAACGATGCGTCCATCGGCGACAATAATGTGCTGGTGATTCACGGCGAACTGACCATGCACGGCCAGACCCGCCCGATCGCCATCGCCACCCGCTTCATGGGGCTTGATCCCGACATATTGAGCGGCGCGAAGCCCGCGCTGCGCTTTACCGGCAATGCCGCCGTCAAGCGCAGCCAGTGCGGCATGAGCTATGGCCGCCCTTTCGTCGCCAATCGCGTGGATCTCTCCATCGACGCCACATTCCGGCAGCTATAGGACAGGCAGGCGGGAATAAGGGCAACAGGCGCCGCACAAGAAACGACTGGACGCAACCCGACGAATGGGGTTATGGCGCTGTTCATGACGCAGCGCGTGCTCCTACCCCTGCTACGACTTACACGCCCTTAGGCGTGATATTTGTGCTGCGCGCCATTTTCATGGGCCGGCAAGACGCCTAAGGGCACCTTCAAGCAAACAGTCGTTCCATCGGGCATGTGAGACACGCGCCCGTAGCAGAGAAGTAGCCTTTCCGATGATGCTGACCGATCCTTCCGCCAAATACCGCCCCTTCCCGCAGGTCGACCTGCCCGACCGCCAGTGGCCCAGCCGGGTCATCACCGCGCCGCCGCGCTGGCTCTCGACCGATCTGCGCGATGGCAATCAGTCGCTGATCGACCCGATGAATGCGGAAAAAAAGACCCGCTTCTTCGATCTGCTGGTGAAGATCGGCGTCAAGGAAATCGAAGTGGGCTTCCCCTCGGCAGGGGCGACCGAGTTCGACTTCATTCAGGATCTGGTCCGTTCCGGCCGTATCCCCGACGATGTGACGCCTCAAGTCCTGACCCAGGCGCGCGAGGATCTGATCGCCACGACCTTTGAATCCCTGCGCGGCGCGAAACGCGCCATCGTCCATGTCTACAATGCGATTTCGCCCGCATGGCGCCGCATCGTCTTTGGCATGGAACAGCCAGAGATCAAGGCGATCGCCGTCCACGCCGCCAAACTGCTGCGCGACAATGCCGCCAGGCAGCCGGATACCGACTGGTATTTCGAATATAGCCCCGAAACCTTCTCCACCGCGGAACTGGATTTCAGCCTGGAATGCTGCGAGGCCGTAATCGACATTCTCCAGCCGACGCCGGACCGTCCGCTGATCCTGAACCTGCCCGCCACGGTCGAAGCGGCAACGCCCAACATCTATGCCGACCAGATCGAATGGTTCTGCCGCCACATTTCGCGGCGCGACAGCGTGGTCATCTCGCTGCACACCCACAATGACCGGGGCACCGGCGTCGCGGCGGCCGAACTGGGCATCATGGCGGGCGCGGATCGCGTGGAAGGCTGCATGTTCGGCAATGGCGAGCGCACCGGCAATTGCGACATCGTGACGGTCGCGCTCAACATGTATTCGCAGGGGATCAATCCCGGCCTCGACTTCTCCGACATAGACGAGGTCATCCAGACGGTCGAATATTGCAACCAGCTGCCCGTCCATCCGCGCCATCCCTATGGCGGCGAACTGGTCTTCACGGCCTTTTCGGGCAGCCATCAGGATGCGATCAAAAAGGGTTTCGCCGCGCAGGAGGTTCGCAACGACGAAATCTGGGACGTGCCCTATCTGCCCATCGATCCCGCCGATCTGGGCCGCAATTACGAAGCGGTCATCCGCGTCAATTCGCAATCCGGCAAGGGCGGCGTCGCCTGGGTCTTGCAGCAGGACAAGGGGCTGAAGCTGCCCAAGCGGATGCAGGCGGATTTCTCGCGAGTTGTGCAGGCTCTGGCCGACCAAAGCAGCCGCGAACTCAATGCCGCCGATATATGGGGGGCGTTCGAGGATCATTACCGCCTGTCCGGCGACCAGCCCTATCGGCTGATCGACTATCATGAAGGCGGCGCGGCGGGCGATCGCATCTTCATCGGCAAGATCGCCTATCAGGGCGGCGAGCGGTCGATTTCCGGGCGCGGCAACGGCCTGCTCTCCTCCGTGCTGGCGGCGCTGCGCGACGAACTGGGTGTCGATCTGGACATCGCCGATTACAGCGAACACGCCATCGGCGCGGGGACGGACGTGGCCGCCGCCGCCTATGTCGAATGCCGCACGTCCGACGGTCGCACGGTCTTCGGGATCGGCACGGACACGGACGTCGCGACCGCATCGGTCCAGGCCGTCCTCTCCGCCGCCAACAGCGTCGCGGGGGGCGCCTGATCGTTACTGATCCGAAATGAAATAGCGATGGGAAAGTGCTTTCCCTTCGCTATTTCGTTCATGGAATCAAATGCCTCTCATTTCGCCAGCGCCTTCAAAACGCTCGCCCACTGCCGCAGAGCAGAGGGAATCCCGCCCACCGGCGCGCGCTCGTTCAGCCCGTGGGCAAAGCCGTCCTCCGCCCGCATGAACAGGCTACCCACGCCATAGCTCGGTACGCCCAGCGCCCGGAAATGCAGACTGTCCGTCGCGCCCGCCGACATGCTCGGCATCACCGGAATCCCCGGATAGCGCGCCGTGACCGCCGCCGTCACCGCCTTCACCACATCGGCCCGCAGGGGGGAAGCGTCGCTCGCCACCGGATCGCCCAGCATCGTAAAGGTCGCGCCCGGATCATTGACAGCCTTCACCAGTTCCGCCTTCACGGCATCGACACCGACACCTGGAAAGATGCGGCAATTGACGCTAACCTTCGCGCTCTGCGGCAGGGCGTTCAGCGCATGGCCCGCCTGCGCCATGGTCGCCACGCATGTCGTTCGCACCTGCCCCACAAATTCCGGCCGCGTCGACAATATCTCCGCCGCGTCCTTGTCGCCCGTCTCGACAAAGCGCTTCATCGCCGCCCCCATATCGCCGCCGATCCGGTCCGCCGATAGCCGCATCGAAGCCTCAGTCAGTTCGTTTCGCATCGGCGCGAATTTGTAGGCTGCAATCCGGTCAATGGCTTTGGCCATGCGATAGATGGGATTGCCCGGCGTCGGCGCGCTGGAATGCCCACCCGGATCGGTGAATCCGATCTGGAAATCCGCATAAGTCTTCTCACCCGCCTGCAATTGATACAGAACGGGCTTTCCTTCCTCATCCAGCAATCCGCCGCCGCCATCGCCATTCAGCAGCAGTTCGGCGTCCTTATATTTCGCCGCCAGCGCCCGCGTCGTCCGCATATCGGTTTCCTCATCTCCCGACAGCAGCAGGATGATCGTCCGGCGCGGTTTCCATCCTTCTTTCTTCAGACCCGCAAGCGTGGTCACCATCATGGCGACGTCATATTTATTATCCTCCGTACCCCGCCCGAAAATATAGCCATTTTCCTCGACCGGCACGAAAGGATCGCGCGTCCAGTCCGCCCGGTTCGCCGCCACCACGTCCATATGCCCGATCATCAGCAGCGGCTTCAGCGCGGGGTCCGTGCCCCGCCATGTCGCCGCGAAGGTCGCTGTTTCGCCGATCGGCGTGATCTCAATATCCTTGTCGGCAAAACCCGCATCCTTGAGGACGGAGGCATAATAGGCCGCCAGCTTCGGCACCTCCCCTGCGCCCTCCACCGTGCGGAAGGCGACGGATTTCATGAGCACGGCCTTTGCAAGGGCAATGTCCGGCGTAGCCAAGGCGGCAGGTGCCGCCGCAGCCACACTGCCCGTGAGTGCCAGCAAGCCGATCCCCACGCGTCCCTTGTCCATCATGTCTCTCTCCCTTGCCAACCTGTATTACTCATGTGGCACGGTGAAGCAGGGACGCCAATGCTCTTTGAAGCCCTTGAAAGAATTGTTTGCGCGTAATCATCGAGACCATGTCCGATATAACGGGCATGACGCTCCACTATCGCAGCTTCGGCTTTCAGGTGCTGGCCGGCATGGCCGTGGGCCTTTTTCTCGGCCTCGTCGCGCGGCAGATCGGCGCGGGGCCGGATGGCGATCTGAATACACTGGCGCAGGCGCTTCAGACCACCGGGTCGGCCTTTGTCGCCTTGCTGAAAGCCGTAGTGCCGCCGCTCGTCTTCGCGGCCATCGTCGCCTCCATCGCCAATTTGCGGGCGCTCGACAATGCGGCACGGCTGGCGGGACAGACGCTGCTCTGGTTCGCGATTACTGCCCTGATCGCGGTCGTCATTAGCCTGGCCCTCGGCCTGCTCATTCAGCCCGGCGCGGGTCTGCATGGCGCCACCCTGCCCATCGGCCAAACAAGCACACGCGGGGGGTGGCTCGATTTCCTCAAGGGCCTGCTCCCAACCAACAGCCTGGCCTTGGCCGCGGATAGCAAGGGCGCGGACGGGATCGTCACCACCATTCTTTCCTTTAATATCCTGCAACTGCTGGTCATTTCCATCGCCATCGGTCTCGCAACATTGAAGGTAGGCGACAAGGCCGAGCCCTTCCTTGCCTTCGTCCGTTCCCTGTTGGCCGTGGTGCGCGCGATCCTCGGCTGGATCATCCGCCTGACGCCGATCGGTTCCGCCGCGCTGATCGGCACGGCCATCGCGACTTATGGCTGGGACGCACTGGCCCAGCTTGGCACATTCGCCGCCGCCATCTATCTCGGCCTCGCGCTTGTGCTGCTGGTGGTCTATCCGCTGCTGCTCGCCGCCAACGGGCTTAAACCCCTACCCTTCTTTGCAAAGGCTTGGCCAGCGATTCAGCTTGGCTTCGTATCCCGCTCCTCGGTCGGCACATTGCCCGTGACCGAAGCCGTCACCGAACGCATGGGCGTCGAAAAAGCCTATGCCGCCTTTGCCATCCCGCTCGCATCCACCACCAAGATGGATGGGTGCGCCTCAATCTATCCCGCGCTGGCAGCGATTTTCGTCGCGGGCTTTTATGGCATTCCGCTGCATGCCGTCGACTATGTGCTGATCGTCATCGTGTCCGTGATCGGATCGGCCGCCACAGCGGGACTCACGGGCGCCATCGTCATGCTGACGCTCACCCTGTCAACGCTCGGCCTGCCGCTGGAGGGCGCAGGGCTGCTGCTCGCCATCGATCCGATTCTCGACATGGGCCGCACCGCTGTCAATGTCGCGGGACAGGTGCTGGTCGCCACCATCGTCGCAAGGCGCGAGGGCATATTGGACGAGAACGCTTATTATGGAATAGCAGCCCAGCCCGCGTTGGAATCTGGCTGATCGTCTTGATCGTTGCAGGAAGGGAAAAAATTGCCCACTGAGACCAGCATGACTCATCAGGTTCACATCATCGGCGGCGGTCTCGCCGGATCGGAAGCGGCATGGCAATTGGCGCAGGCAGGCGTGAAGGTGCGTCTGTCCGAAATGCGCGGCTCCGGCGACATGACTCCGGCGCATCAGACCGAAGGACTGGCCGAACTCGTCTGCTCCAACAGCTTCCGCTCAGACGATGCGGACAAGAATGCCGTGGGCCTGCTGCATCAGGAGATGCGCCGCCTGAGCTCCCTCATCATGGCGCAGGCGGACCTTGCCAAAGTGCCCGCCGGATCGGCACTGGCCGTGGATCGCGACATCTTTTCGGGCGGTGTCACCCGTGCCCTTACCGAGCACCCCAATGTGGAGATCGTGCGCGAACGGATCGACACGCTCCCGGTTCAGGGCATGACCATCGTCGCCACCGGCCCACTGACCGCTCCTGGCCTTGCCACCAGCATCGGCGCGGCGGCCGGCATGGATCATCTTGCCTTCTTCGATGCTATCGCGCCGGTCGTCCATTTCGACAGCATCGACATGGGCCAATGCTGGATGGCCAATCGCTGGGACAAGATCGGCCCCGGCGGCGGCGAGGGGAAAGACTATATCAACTGCCCCATGAACAAGGAGCAGTATCAGGCCTTTGTCCAGGGATTGCTCGACGGCGAAAAGGCCGACTTCAAGGATTGGGAAAAGGACACCCCCTATTTCGAAGGCTGCATGCCGATCGAAGTGATGGCTTCACGCGGGCCCGAAACGCTGCGCCACGGCCCGATGAAGCCGATGGGCCTCGACGATCCCCGCACGGGCCGCTGGCCCTATGCCGTGGTGCAGCTGCGGCAGGATAATGCATCGGGCACGCTCTGGAACATGGTGGGCTTCCAAACCAAGCTCAAACATGGTGCCCAAATCGACCTTTTCCGCACCATCCCTGGCCTGGAAAAGGCGGAGTTCGCGCGCCTTGGTGGCCTGCACCGCAACACCTTCATCCAGTCACCCAAATTGCTGGATGCGACACTGCGCCTGAAGAATGCCCGGCATATCCGTTTCGCCGGGCAGGTGACCGGCTGCGAAGGCTATGTCGAAAGCAGCGCCATCGGCCTGCTTGCCGGACGGTTTGCGGTAGCCGAGCTGCTGGGCCGCCCCCTTCCTCCATTGCCCGCCGATACGGCTTTGGGCGCGTTGCTGGGCCATGTGACGGGCAATGTCGAAACGGCTGACTATCAGCCGATGAACGTCAATTTCGGTCTGTTCCCGCCGCTGGAAGATGTGAAAAAGAAACAGCGCAAGGAAGCCATGACCGCGCGCGCCCGCGCCTCGCTCGGCCAGTGGCTGAACGCAGAGCTTCAACCCGCCTGAACCATCAGCACTTGCATTTGGGTTTGGGTGATCGCTTAGGCGCGGTCGCGGCGAACTCGGCAGGTGTCAGCTTGCCGTCCTTGTCTGCGTCCGCGGCGCCGAAACGATCCGAAGTCGCCACGGCCCATTCCTCGAAGGACAACAGATTGTCGCCATCCTTGTCCAGCGCCTTGAACGCCTTCACCCGACTGCCCATCATCTCGATGCGTGTGATGACGCCATCGCGGTTGCGGTCATAGCGGGCGAAGCGTTTCTGCTCGCGGCTCTGCGGGCTGGCTTCTCCGGGCATAGGCGGCGCTTTTCCCACAGCGCCAGGATCACCCCCCGGCAATTCCTCGACCTCGGGCGGAGGTGGCGGGCCGATCAATGCCTGAGGCAAAGGCGCGTTCCCTGCTTGCCCCTGCCACCAGAACAACCCGCCCGCAACCAGCAGCAGCGCCGCCATCCCGCCCGCCAATAACCTGGTCATATCCCCCCTTGATCCCCTTCCCGCTATCTGCCGATAAGGGCAATTCGCAAGAGCCTGAACGCAAGCCCACGCGATATTCCGGCGGAAGCGCCCCGCCCTTTCATCACATCCTCCCGCGCGAGGGTAGCGAGTATCCGCAAAGGCTTCCATGTCGGCGGCCCCTTCATCGCGGCCAGATCAAACCGCTCCTCGCGCGCCAAAGCAATCGCAGCATCCCTGAGCGCATCGTCTCCGACATGGCCCGCCAGATCCCATAACGCCCATAATCGCCCGGCAGCGATCAACCCCTTTGGTTTATCCTTCACGCCCGCCAACGCCCGGAACAGTCCACCGCCCCTGCCCTCCGCATAAACGCGCAGCAAATCGCGGTCGATCTCCGGTTCCACCACCACCACTTCCCAGCCATCGATCATGGCCGACAGACCGGGCATCGTCATCGCGCCGGTTTCACGCAGCAGATCGACATCGGGATCGCCCTTGCCCTTTAGCCCTGCCTCGTCGGTGATGACATCGTTCCACCAGACGAGCCGCATCTGACCAATGGCAGGTTCGGTCGTGGTTCGCGCAATTTGTGCAAGCCGCGCATCAAAGGCCCATAATGCATGATGGCGTACTTTCATGTCCCCAGCATGGGCGCAGAGCAACGCCGCCAGCGGCGTCACGCCCTTTTCGCCGTCATGCATCGCCTCATCCGTCCTTACAGAAAATATGCAGGTTATCGATCCTTTAACCACAGATCTCATACAGGTTCTAATCAGATTGCCCGGATAGTGGGCACGATATCCGGGGTGGGTTTGCATGAGTGATTGCGAAACGATGAGCAAGAACAATCATGGCGGGGACGCGCTCAAGCAGGGGTTTCTGGCGCGTCTGTTGCGAAATCAGGCTGGCAATGCGCTGATGATCGTGGCCGCTGCTGTCATTCCGTTGCTGGGTCTGGTCGGCGGCGGCATTGACATGAGCCGCCTCTACCTGACTCAGGCGCGTTTGCAACAGGCCTGCGACGCCGGGGCGCTGGCGGGCCGAAAGGAAATGGGCGCAGGCGCATGGTCGGCAAATAACGGCAAGCCCCACACGGTCGCGCTCCAGTTTTTCGACGCCAATTTCGGTTCCGATCCCTATGGCACCAGCGGCACCACGCGCAGCTTCGTCGAAAGCAACCGGAAAGTCACCGGCACCGCGTCGGTGACCGTGCCGATGACCGTCATGCGGGCGCTGGGTATGTCGTCCAAAACACTGAGCACCACCTGCGAAGCGGAAATGCGGATTCCCAATACCGACGTGATGTTCGTGCTGGACGTCACGGGTTCGATGGCCAGCAAGGCCAACAGCAGCGACAGCCTCTCCAAGATCGATGGCCTCAAGAAAGCGGTGAAGTGCTTCTACGAAGCGCTCGCCAAGCGGGACACCGATGCCGATTGCGGGTCGACTCCGACCACCAGCAATAGTTCGACGGCGCAACTCCGCTTCGGCTTCGTGCCCTATAGCGTCAACGTCAATGTCGGCAGGCTGTTGAAAAACGACTGGATGGCGGACAACTGGACCTATCAGAGCCGCGTCTATTCCGGTCAGGGTTGGAGCTATTGGGAGTCGAGTTCGCAAAACACGAGTTGCTCATCCATAAACAACACCAATACCGCAGAATACCGAAACAAGAATGAAAGCGGCAACAGCAATAAGAAATGTTCCTATGAGACACGGACCTATGGCCCGCTCTATACCTATCAACCCGTCAGTCTGAATGTTAGCGGACTGAAGAATGGAGACAGCGCGTGGAAAACATCCGTTTCCCTGCCGCTCGGCGCCAATAATGCAAATGTCAGCGTCGCTTGGAGCGGCTGCATCGAAGAACGGCAGACGGTGCGGGCTACGAGCTATGATCCCATTCCCTCGGGCGCGAAGGATCTGGACATTGATACGGTGCCGACCACAGGCGACAGCACGACCCAATGGGCGCCGCTGCTGCCCAATGCCGTGTGGGGGCGCATCAACGAAAGTAGGAGCCGTGTATATGCCGCTTTGACGCGAGACGATTTCGCCAACAGCAGCGCCGCCTGTCCGACCGAGGCCAGAAAGTTGCAGGTCTGGCCCTCGTCAGCCAATACCGAAACTTTCCAGCAATATGTCAACTCCCTGTCGCCCACCGGCCAAACCTATCACGATATCGGTTTGCTTTGGGGCGCGCGTCTTGCATCGCCCACCGGCATCTTCAAGAATGAGAATGCGGCGACGCCGACGGGCGGACAGATTGAGCGACATATCATCTTCATGACCGATGGCGAAACCCAGACGTCCGTCTCGAACTATAACGCTTATGGGATAGCCTGGTGGGACCGGCGGCAAACCAGCGAAAACACAGCACCGTCGGACAGCGATTCCAACGCGCAGGTCAACGCCCGCTTTACCGCCCTGTGCACCGCGATCAAGAACAAGGGTTTCACGCTGTGGACCATCTATTTCGGCATAGAGGTCACGAACAGTTCCTCACAGCCTGTCAAGGACACTGCTGCTCGGCTGCAAAACTGTGCTTCCGATACCCAACATGCCTTTACGGCCGCCAACTCCACGACCCTCATCAATAATTTCAAGGACATTGCCGATAACATTTCTCAATTGAGGCTGACACAATGAGGCGGCATCTTCCTCATCTGCGCGCCGATCATTCGGGCGTGACCATCGTGGAATTCGGACTGATCGCGCCCGTATTCTGCCTGCTGCTGATGGGTGCGATGGACCTTGGCCATTCGCTTTACATGCAAAGCGTGTTGCAGGGTGCACTGCAAAAGGCCGCTCGTGACAGCACGCTTGAAAGCGCATCGGAGGCCACCCACCGCCAGTTGATCGATGACGACATCGAGCAGCAGGTACTGAAACTCGCCAATAATGCGACCGTGCAGATCACACGAACCTCCTTCCGTGATTACGCAAGGGCCGCCAATCGGACCAGGGAACCGTTCACCGACACGAACGGCAGCGGCACCTGCGACGCGGGCGAGCCCTATGACGACCTCAACAACAGCGGTTCATGGGATATCGACAATGGCCAGAACAATTCGGGCGGAGCGAAGGATGCGGTGCTGCTTTCCGCCAATGTCTCCTATCCGCGCCTCTTTCCCATGGCGAAGCTGGCGGGATTGCCCGTCAATGTCACGATGAACGCCAGCACCCTATTGGTGAACCAGCCCTATGGTGAACAGAAAGCCGTCACGACAAGGAATTGCCCATGATCGCAATGCGCCTGCGGCATAGAGTCGGACGGATCGCACAACGGCTGCACGCTCTGCGGAGGGATGCAGGCGGCGTAGCGATGGTTGAATTTGCGATGTGCCTGCCCTTTGTCGTCACCATAACCATGGCAGGAACGGAACTCGCCAATTACACGACGACAAAGATGCGGATAAGCCAACTTGCGCTGATGGTGGCGGACAATGCTTCACGCATCGGATCGGGCACCATGAACGCCAAGACGATCAGTGAGACGCAGATCAACGGCCTATTGACTGGCGCCGGCCTGCAATCAGGGCGCCTCGACCTGTTCCAGAATGGCCGAGTCATCCTCGCCAGTCTGCAGCCTTCGAGCACTCCCAACAAATTCGTCGTCAAATGGCAGCGTTGTCGAGGAGTGAAGGCAGTTACGTCCAGCTACTATACGGCCACCAACACCACCAATCCTGCCCTTCCAGCCAGTGGCGACATGGATGGCATCACTGCCAATGGTCAGCGCATCACGTCCCCATCGAACGGCGCGGTGATGTTCGTGGAGATAGATTATACATATCAGCCGCTCATCAGCCTGGATTTTCTGCCCGGCATAAATCCCACGATAAAGGATGTCGCTGCGCTCACCGTGCGCGACAATAGAGATTATGCAGGCGGGACTAGCGGAATTTACAATGCCGAAAACGCATCGCGATCACTCTGCACGCAATATAGCGCCACCTAATGTCCCAGCCAAATTACCCCTCCCTTGAAAGGGAGGGGTGGGATTTTAGTCGCTCTACTTCCTATAGCATACCTTCTTCACCGCCTCGACCACACGTCCCGCGTCGATCAGCGCGGCTTTTTCGAGGTTGGCGGCATAAGGGAGCGGCACATCCTCATTGGTGACGCGCAGCACCGGGGCGTCGAGGTCATCAAAACCCTGCTCCATCACCACAGCGGCGATCTCCGAGGAGATCGAACAGACCGGCCAGCCTTCCTCGACCACTACTAGGCGATTCGTCTTCTTGAGGCTCGTAAGCACCGTTGCGGTGTCGAGCGGGCGCAGGGTCCGCAGATCGATGACTTCCGCCTCGATACCCTCGCCTGCCAGTGTCTCAGCCGCTTCCAGCGCCAGGCCGACGCCGATGGAATAACTGACCAGCGTCACATCCTTGCCCGGCCGCATGATCCGCGCCTTGCCGATGGGCAGAACATAATCATCCACCCTGGGCACGTCGAAGCTGCGACCATAGACCAGCTCGTTTTCCAGGAACACGACCGGATCGTCCGACCGGATCGCCGCCTTGAGCAATCCCTTGGCATCCGCCGCATCATAGGGCGCGATCACGATCAGGCCCGGCACCGCCGCATACCATGGCCCATAATTCTGGCTGTGCTGCGCCGCCACGCGGCTCGCAGCGCCATTGGGACCGCGGAACACGATCGGACAGCGCATCTGGCCGCCGGACATGTAATTGGTCTTGGCCGCCGAGTTGATGATGTGGTCGATGGCCTGCATGGCGAAGTTGAACGTCATGAACTCGACGATAGGCTTGAGCCCGCCCATGGCCGCACCCGCACCGATACCGGCAAAGCCATATTCGGTGATCGGCGTGTCGATGACCCGCCTATCGCCGAACTCTTCGAGCAGGCCCTGCGTCACCTTGTAGGCGCCCTGATATTCGGCGACTTCCTCGCCCATCACGAAGACGCGCTCGTCCGCGCGCATTTCCTCCGCCATCGCGTCGCGCAGCGCCTCACGCACCGTCGTCTTCACATATTCAGTGCCTTCGGGCAGGTCCGGGTCGGCAATGGTCGCCTGCGCCTGCGTGGCCAGTTTGGTTGTGCCGCTTTCCGCCTTCTTCGGCGCTTCAGGCGCGGCATCGGATTTGGCAGGCGGCGCGCTCTCCTCCGCCTTGGGCGCGGCTTTTGCGCTTTCGCCGCCTTCGCCCGCCATTTCGGCGATGACGGTTCCGACCTTCACCCCTTCGGTCCCTTCGGCCACGACGATCTTGCCAATCTTGCCTTCATCGACTGCTTCGAATTCCATCGTCGCCTTGTCGGTCTCAATCTCGGCCAATATGTCGCCGGACCGCACCTCATCGCCTTCCTTCACCAGCCACTTGGCCAGCGTGCCTTCCTCCATGGTCGGCGACAGCGCCGGCATCTTGATTTCGATACCCATTAATATTGCTCCACCAGCACGTCGGTATAGAGTTCGCTCAGTTCAGGTTCGGGCGAGCTTTCCGCGAAATCCGCTGCGTCGCTGACGATCTTGCGGATGTCCTGATCGATCTTCTTGAGTTCCTCCTCGCTGATACCGGCGGCTTCCAGATGCTTCTTCGCGCCTTCGATGGGGTCTGATTTCTCCCGCACCTCCTGCACTTCCTCGCGCGAGCGATATTTGGCGGGATCGGACATGGAATGGCCGCGATAGCGATAGGTCTTCATCTCAAGCAGGATCGGCCCATTGCCATCCTTCACCCATTTTAGCGCCTCTTCGGTCGCGCCGCGCACCGCAAGCACGTCCATGCCGTTCACCTGAAGCCCCGGAATGCGGAAGCTCTCGCCACGGCGATACAGTTGATCCTCGGCCGACGAGCGGTTGACGCTGGTGCCCATGGCATATTGGTTATTCTCGATCACGAAGATGATCGGCAGCTTCCACAGCTCGGCCATGTTGAAGCTTTCATAAACCTGGCCCTGGTTGGCCGCGCCATCGCCGAAATAGGCGACGCACACACCGCCATCGCCATTATATTTATGCGCGAAGCCCAGTCCCGCGCCCAGCGACACCTGCGCGCCCACGATGCCATGCCCGCCATAGAATTTGTGATCGACACTGAACATGTGCATCGATCCGCCCTTGCCCTTGGAAATGCCGGCCTCCCGGCCCGTCAGTTCCGCCATGATGAGCTTGGGATCGATGCCATAGGCGAGCATGTGACCATGATCGCGATAGCCGGTGATAACGCTGTCCTTGCCCGGCTCCAGCGCCGACTGGATGCCCACCGCAACCGCTTCCTGGCCGATATAGAGGTGACAGAAACCGCCGATGAACCCCAGGCCGTAAAGCTGTCCCGCCTTCTCCTCGAACCGGCGGATCAGCACCATCTGGCGATAGAATTCCAGCAGTTCTTCCTTACTCGCCTTATAATCAACAGGCTCTTGCGGACGCAGCCGGTTATGATCCGCCCCGGCTGGGGTTTCCGCTTTCTTCGCTCTGGCGCGGGAAGGACGCGGCGTGGTTGGTTTCGCCAAGGCTTATATCCTTTTGCGTGGGTATATGAAAGGAATGCCGATATAGCGGCAGAAAGCGGCGGATTGCAACGCCGCAAGCCATGCTTTGAACCCGCCGATCAGTTCAGCGGAACGACCACTTCATCGTGATGGATGACGCCAAGCTGGCGGCGGATCAATTCATCGCTGAGGTCCGGGTCAACTCGGCGCGGATCGAGCAGGTCGACCCGATTCCGCAATTCCTGCCGATGCGTTTCCACCTTCTTCAGTTCGGTGCGCGCATCGCGCAACTGACGAGTGTAATCGCCCCATGCCAGCACGCCGTTGGAACCCAGCACGACATAACCCGCGAACAGGATGAGCAACAGCACCGCGATCGCCGGACCGAAAGCCGAAAAGAGCAGGAGACGAAGCTTCGCGATATGCGCCATAGCACTGATGAATCACAGGAAAGGGCAGGCCGCAAGCAAAAAACGCCGAGCTTGCGGCCAACCGTCGGAATATAGATTCAGCGGAAGATGGAACGGCCTGCAAACACGGCCACATCGCCCAGCTCTTCCTCGATACGGATCAGCTGGTTATATTTGGCGAGCCGGTCGGAACGGGCCAGCGAGCCGGTCTTGATCTGCCCGCAATTGGTCGCAACGGCCAGGTCGGCGATGGTCGCATCCTCCGTCTCGCCCGAACGGTGCGACATGACGGCGGTATAACGCGCGCGATGCGCCATATCGACGGCCGCCAGCGTTTCCGTGAGCGTGCCGATCTGGTTCACCTTCACCAGCAGCGAATTGGCCAGCCCCTTGCCAATGCCCATGGACAGTCGCGCGGGATTGGTCACGAACAGGTCGTCGCCAACAAGCTGGACCTTGCCCCCGATCTTGTCGGTCAGCGCCTTCCAGCCTTCGAAATCATCCTCGCTCATGCCGTCCTCGATCGATTTGATCGGATAGTCCGCGCACAGCGCGGCCAGATAATCGGCCATTTCCGTGGGACTTAGCGACAGGCCCTCGCCGGAAATCTCATATTTGCCGTTCTTGAAGAACTCGGTCGCCGCGCAATCCAGCGCCAGCACCACATCGTCGCCCGGCGTATAGCCCGCCTTCTCCACGCTCGCCATTATGAAGTCGAGCGCGTCGCGGGTGGAGGCCAGGTTCGGGGCGAAACCGCCTTCATCGCCCACCGCCGTCGCCAGCCCCTTATCGTGCAGGCCCTTCTTGAGCGTATGGAAGATTTCCGAACCGATCCGCACCGCGTCGGCAATGCTTTCCGCACCGACCGGCATCACCATGAATTCCTGGAAGTCGATCGGATTGTCGGCATGTTCGCCGCCATTGATAATGTTCATCATCGGCACCGGCAGCACATGGGCATTGACGCCGCCGACATAGCGATAGAGCGGCAGGCCCCGCGCGTCCGCGGCGGCCTTCGCGGTGGCGAGGCTGACGCCCAGGATCGCGTTCGCGCCAAGGCGGCTCTTGTTCTCTGTGCCGTCGAGCGCGATCATCGCGGCGTCGACTTCGGCCTGACCTTCCGCGTCGAGGCCGATGATCTGCTCGGCAATCTCGTCGTTCACGGCAGCGACAGCGGCCTGAACGCCCTTGCCCATATATTTCGACGCATCGCCATCGCGCTTTTCCACGGCTTCATAAGCGCCGGTCGAAGCCCCCGAAGGCACGGCCGCGCGGCCGAAGCTGCCATCCTCCAGCATCACATCGACTTCGACGGTGGGATTGCCCCGGCTATCCAAAATCTGACGGGCATGAATGTCGAGAATGGCGGTCATGGTCGCTCCTGAAATGCTGTGCGGCGGCTTTTCGCGCTCCGCTTAGCCAGCACCCGTCCTCTTTGCAATGCGGGGGGTTGCAACAGCGGCAAAAATGCCGATGCTCGAAATGGTAACGGCAACGGAACTACAGGCGACCGCCAAGCATTAGCATGCTACGGCATTTCCACTTGGTGATCCGGACCTCTGCCCGACAACCTGATGTGAAGGGAGACAATCGACCATGGCCGACACGCCCCAGACCCCTGCCAAGACAGGCACGAAAACCGCCGCAGCCAAGACATCGAAGGCGAAAGCGGCCAAGGCTTCCGCTTCCGGCGTCGCGCCCGTAAAGGCTGCCCCGGTCAAGAAGGCCGCCACGCGCAAGCCGCCCGCCGTCAAGACGAAGGATACCGGAACCAAGGGCTGGAGCGCACAGATCGCCCCTATCAAGGCGCAGGCGGAAAAGGCGGCCAAGGGTGCCAAGGACAAGCTGAACGCCGTCGACTGGAAGGCCCATATCGATCCGCTCAAGGAACAGGCGGGCAAGACCGCCCGCTCCGCCGCCACCGTGGCGAAGGACCAGACCGGATCGGCCATGCAGGGACTTGCCAAGCTGATTTCCGAAACGGCGGGGACAGTGGACGCCAAGCTGGGCCCCCAATATGGCGATTATGCCCGCCACGCAGCCGAATCGGTCGCCAACACCGCCAATTCGCTCGACAGCAAGGATGTAGATCAGCTCATGAGCGAAGCGCGCGATTTCGTGCGAAAAAGCCCGGCCGTGGCCATCGGCGCGGCTGCGGTGGTCGGCTTCGTATTGATGCGTCTGGCCAAGGGATCGTCCGACGACGCCTGAAAAGGCATGGCACACACTAAAGGCCCTGACCAGAAGGGGCGCCAAAGAGGGCGGAGAAACCATTGACCCAGGAACCGGCGGAAACGGTGGAAACGCCGCAGACCGATGGGCAGGACGAGTCTGTCCGCGATAGCATTGCGCGCCTTTACGCCGATGGCCGCGCCTATGCGGAGGCGGAAATCGAACGGCAGAAGCTGCGCGCGGGCATAGCTGCCGCGGGCGCGCGCGATGCTGCCATATTGGGCGCCGTCGCCCTGATGCTGTTGTTCGGCGTTGTGGTCGCCTCGCTGGTAGGGCTGATTTTCGGCCTTGCGCCCGCGCTTGGGCCGCTGGGCGCGACCGGCGCGGTTCTGGGCGGAACGCTGCTGGTCATCCTGCTCTTGCTGTTGCTGGCCAAGGCGCGGATCGGACGCATGAAAAGGGCGATGAAGCCATGAGCCGCGAAGCAGCCTATCGAGAGGCCATCCAGCAAGCCGAAGAAAAGAAGGCTCAGTTCCTGCTTTCCGCCGGTGCCGCGAAAGCGCGTGTCGCGCCAGCTCGTCTGAAGCAGGATGCCAAGGACAAGGTGGTTTCGGTCGCGATGGATGGGGCGGCCAAAGTGGGACAGCATCCGGTCGCCGCAGGAGCGGGGCTGACTGCCTTCCTTCTCTATCTCGCCCGGCGTCCGTTGGCGGCACTTTTCCGCCGCCTGCACGTTCGTTTTAAAAATCGCAATCCGGAGAATGAAGATGGCTGATATCCGCGCTCAACTTACCCGTGCTCGCGAAGCGGCGAACGATATGGCCGAAAACGCGACGGAGCGGCTGCGTGACACGCGCGACAATGCCAACGAAGCCTATGTCACATCGCGTGAACGAGCGAGCGCCGCCTATGCCGACGCCCGCGATCGCACGCAAAAGGCCGCCACGCGCGCCAATGAGATCATTCAGGAACATCCCGTGACCGCTGTCGCGGGCGCCGTTGCCGTCGGCGCGGTCGTTGCCTGGATGTTCCCCAAAAGCCGCAAGGTGATGAAGGCGCTTCCCGGCCTGGCGATCACGGCGGGAGGACGCGTGCTGGAAGCGGCGGCAGCCGCCCGCGCTTCCACCACGGAAAATGTCGATATCGCAAAAGGTAACGCAACCAGCGCCCTCCTCTCCGCAAAGGACAGCGCGGAGGAAGCGTTCCACGCCGCGAAGGAAACCGCCAGCGAAGCACTTCAGACCGCCCGGGACAACGCGGCCGAATTTGCGGCCCACGCCCGCGAAAGCGCTTCAGCCGCAGATTTGCCCGGCAAGGCATCGCGCCTCGCCGATGAGATGATCGCCCTCGTCGCGACCAAGGCCGACGCTTTCAGCGACGCCCTCAAATCGCGATTGCCCAAAAGGTAATCGCACCGGCCGTGAATGCACGCACCGACCGCCCACTTTCCCTTGGAGGCGCAGGAGAGCGCTGCTAAGTCCGCCCAAATCCATGAGGAGCCAAATCCAGGAAGGGAAGGTCATGAGCAAGCTGCATCTCGTGATGGGCGGTCGCGTCAAGAATCCCCAGACGCTTGAGTTCGAGGATCTGGGCGCCATCGACATCGTCGGCGTCTACCCCGACTATGCCAGCGCCGAAAGCGCATGGCGCGGCGCGGCGCAACGCACCGTGGACGATGCGGAAATGCGCTATGTGATCGTGCACCTGCACCGTCTGCTGGAGCCGGAACTGCCCAAATCCACGTAGGCGCTCGGGTAAAAACATCAGGCCACCAAAGGCATAGTGGGCCACCAAAGGCATAGTGGATAGTTAGAGACTGCCCGCTTGTGACGAGCGATTATGCTAAAACCGACGCTACCCACACTTTGCGGTTCAACTATCTACCGTTCGCGTTGCAGCGATGAAAATCAGCGAACCGACTACAAGCCTGAGAAATGCCGCTAGCGTCATTACAAAGGCTGCTCCCGGCTCCGCGCGAAATAGCTCCCTGTTGCGAACAGGGCGACAAATCGCCCCATCAAGGTAGCCACGCCACGGCTCTGCCGCGTAAACTTGTATGTCATATATGAAGAGGCAACAGAACTGCCACCAACCGACACGCATAAGAGGACTGCAATCCAAATCTGCGTGCTAGGACGCATCACTATTTCGAGTGCTGGTTCCGATTTAAATCATATCTCACGACCTTTGGTCAGCTTTGGACATAGCGGAGCTCGGACGTAAATGGCGAAAATTGGCCGAAACTGCCGTCACAAAACTGCAGCTAACGCCTCGCTCAATTCACCAGCTGATGCCGCTTCCTGAAGCGCCACCGCAACAAAGGCCGCGTCAGCGCCAGCCCCACCAGAAAACCACCAATATGGGCTGCCACCGCGATCTGGCCCAGATCGCCCATGCCGCCAGCCGTCGCGATACCGATCATCAACTGAATCGCGATCCAGCCCGCAGCCAGCCACAACACCCGCACCATATTGGCCGAAAACGGACCAATCCGCCGCACATTCTGGTGGCTGTAAAGCAGCGAATAGGTGGCGACGACCGCGGAAATCGCGCCGCTTGCACCAACCATCGGATTCGTGGTGCCGGGATCGACCGCCCATTGCACCAACGTGGCGCCATAAGCGCCCGCGACATAGAGGATCAGCGTCCCCCAGCGGTCCAGCACATGCTCCACCTGCCGCCCGCAAAAGACCAGCATCAGCAGGTTGAAGCCGATATGCAGCCAGCCCGCATGGATCAAGGTGCAACTAAGCGGCGTCAGCCACGCAGGCACGGCCCATATGCCGTCGAGAAGATGGGAATCGCCGATCCGGGCAGGAATAAACCCGCCCATGATGGCGGCATTGTCTACCTGTCCCGTCAGATACAGCAACAGGAACGCGACGAAAGTGATCGCCGCGATCCCATTGGTCATGCGACCGATCGGCGGTTTCACGAGATCAGAGGAACGCGATTTTGTCGACAAGGTAGAATTTGTCGCCCGACGGGACAGACACCTCCACTTCATCGCCAACCTCACGACCGATCAGCGCCCGGCCCAGCGGGCTATTATAACTTATCATGCCAATCCTGGCGTCTGCCTCGGCCTGGCCCACGATCTGATATTTGACGGGCTTGTCATCCTCGTCGAGCAGCGTAACTGTCGCGCCGAAGATCACCCTGTCGCCAGACAGCGTTTTCGGGTCGATAACCTGCGCGCGGGAGAGTTTGTCCTCCAGATCCGCGATGGTGGCTTCGACTTGGCCCTGCCGTTCCTTCGCTGCATGATATTCGGCATTTTCCGACAGGTCGCCATGCGCGCGCGCGACTTCGATCGCCTCCACGATCAGCGGCCGCTCAGCCTTTAGTTCGCGAAGCTGCGCCGTGAGCTTGTCATAGCCCATCTGAAGCATCGGCATCTTCTCGACGGTCGCCATTACTGCAAATCCTTCGTCAAAACTTCCCTTTGGCGGCCCCGCCCATGGGGTCGCCCGCAGCGTGTTCCTTCATGCAGGGGGTCAGGCTTGCGGCCTTGGATAATAGGACTGGAGCGAGCGCACTTCAAGGGCATGGCCGCGCAACGCCTCGATTGCGTCCGCCGCCGCCAGGCTCGCAGCCGCCGTGGTGAAGCTCGCGACCTTCTGCCGCAGCGCGCTGGTGCGGATCGCCTTGCTGTCTTTTAGCGACTGCCACCCCTCGGTCGTGTTGAAAATCAGGTCCACGCCGCCATCGGTGATCCGGTCGACGATGTGCGGGCGGCCCTGCGCCACCTTGTTCACCGTTTCGATCGGGATGCCGTTATCTTCCAGAAAGCGTGCCGTACCGCCCGTAGCGATGATCTTGAAGCCCATGTCGACCAGCTTGCGCGCCGCCGGCAGGATCACCGGCTTGTCGCTGTCCTTGAGCGAAATGAACACCGTTCCATGCGTCGGGAGCACCATGCCGGCGCCAAGCTGCGATTTGGCGAAAGCTGTGGCAAAATTACTATCGATTCCCATAACTTCACCCGTGCTCTTCATTTCAGGTGAGAGCACCGGATCGACGCCGGGGAAGCGCGCGAAGGGGAACACCGCTTCCTTGACCGCGACATGATCGATAGCGTTGCGGTCGATCTTCGGCAGGTCCTTAAGCTTCTCCCCCGCCATCACGCGGCTGGCGATCTTGGCGATGGGCGTGCCGATGGCCTTGGCGACGAAGGGCACCGTGCGGCTGGCGCGCGGATTGACTTCGATCAGATAGACGGTGCCGTCCTTGACCGCATACTGGATGTTCATGAGGCCGCGGACATGCAGCGCATGGGCCAGCACCTCGGTCTGCCGCTCTATCTCCGCAATGACGCCGTCGGGCAGACTATAAGGCGGCAGCGAACAAGCGCTGTCGCCTGAATGGACGCCCGCCTCCTCGATATGCTGAAGCACGCCCGCGACCACCACATCGTCGCCATCGCACAGCGCATCCACGTCCACCTCGGTCGCATCGCGCAGATACTGGTCGATCAGCACCGGCGAGTCGCCGGACACCTGAACGGCGGTCGTTATATATTCCTCAAGCTGCGCCTGACCGTCGACGATCTCCATCGCGCGGCCGCCCAGAACATAGGACGGACGCATCAGCACCGGATAGCCGATCCGGTTGGCGACGGCGATCGCCTCTTCCCGTGAACGAGCGATGCCGTTGGCGGGCTGCTTCAGTTTCAGCTTGTCGATCAACGCCGCGAACCGCTCGCGATCCTCGGCAAGGTCGATGGCGTCGGGCGACGTGCCCAGGATCGGAATCCCTGCATCCTCCAGTGCCTGCGCCAGCTTGAGCGGAGTCTGGCCGCCAAATTGCACGATGACGCCTTTCAGCGTCCCGTTCGACATTTCGACGTTCAGGATTTCCAGAACGTCCTCAGCCGTCAGCGGTTCGAAATAGAGACGGTCCGACGTATCGTAATCGGTCGAAACCGTCTCCGGGTTGCAGTTTATCATGATCGTTTCATAACCCGCTTCGCTGAGCGCGAAGCAGGCGTGGACGCAGCAATAGTCGAACTCGATCCCCTGCCCGATCCGGTTCGGTCCGCCGCCCAAGATCACGACCTTATTGCGGTCGGTGGGCTGCGCCTCATTCTCCGCCTCGCCAAAGATCGGCTCTTCATAGGTCGAATACATATAAGGCGTCTTCGCCTCGAACTCGGCGGCGCAAGTGTCGATGCGCTTGAAGACCGGACGCACCCCCAACTTGTGACGCAGGCCGCGCACTTCATCCTCAGTCACGCCGCCGGTCATGGCGACGACCGCGTCATGGATCAGGCCGCCGCCCCGTGCGATGCCCCGCTCCATGCCGCGCAGGTTGGCGGATTTGAGCGCCAGCCCCGCCAGCCGCTTGTCGGAAAAACCCATGGATTTGAGGCGGCGCATCCCATCCGCATCCTGCGGCAAGCCGTTCGCCAACACGTCCGCTTCGGCCTCGACAATCTCCTTGATCCGTTCGAGGAACCAGGGATCATATTTGGCGACGGCGTGGATTTCCCCGACGCTCAGCCCTTCGCGCAGCGCCTGCGCGGCGACCAGCAAGCGGTCGGGCGTCGGCTGGACAAGTGCGGCGATGATGTCGTCTCTGGACGCGCCTTCCAGATGATGGACATTGTCGAAGCCAGATAGGCCCGTTTCCAGCCCGCGCAGAGCCTTCTGCATGGATTCATGGATGTTGCGGCCAATGGCCATCACCTCGCCCACCGACTTCATCGCGGTGCCGAGCAGCGGCTCGCTGCCCTTGAATTTCTCGAAGGCGAAGCGCGGGATTTTGGTCACGACATAGTCGATGGTCGGTTCGAAGCTCGCGGGCGTCGCGCCGGTGATGTCGTTCTCGATCTCGTCCAGCGTATAGCCGACGGCCAGCTTCGCCGCGACTTTCGCAATTGGAAAGCCGGTGGCCTTCGAGGCCAGCGCGGAAGAACGGGAAACGCGCGGGTTCATCTCGATGACGACCAGGCGGCCATCCTTCGGATTGACTGCGAACTGCACGTTGGAACCGCCTGTTTCCACGCCGATTTCACGCAGGACCGCGATACTCGCGTTCCGCATGATCTGATATTCCTTGTCGGTCAGCGTCAGCGCGGGCGCGACAGTGATGGAGTCGCCGGTATGGACGCCCATCGGATCGATATTCTCGATGGAACAGATGATGATGGCGTTGT
>Ga0180223_1000904_pt1 | contig 28414 bp, 24 predicted proteins | sample eDN5th30CKraftOP_FD_151337 | JGI IMG/M metagenome (GOLD analysis project Ga0180223, IMG submission 151337) | Enriched Organic Plus compost microbial communities from Emeryville, California, USA - eDNA 5th pass 30_C Kraft OP (version 2) (version 2) ... | reverse complement strand
CGCTTGCTTAACGCACAGTTAAGAGCTACGGTTCTTGAGGTCGAGGCGCTTGGATTTATCCAGCGTTCCGGTGCCAATCACCGCCAGGTTTTGTACAGTACCGCGTCCCTGGTTTCATCGAAGCGTAAGTGCGTTGCTCACGTCCCTTTCTGGGCGCATGCTTGGGGAGTGAAAGAGCTTTTTTCTAGTCGCCGTTGGTTGTGTGAGCAGGCTGTTCTGAGTGCGCTTCGTTCGGCGCAGCCTGTGAGTGGAGGACGAAGGTGCAGTCGTTCGAATTCGTCCACATTGAGGACGTGCCTGTGGAAGAGGTCTGGGCACACCTCGAGAAGGATGCGGGTTCAGTTCTGATCGACGTGCGGACGCGAGCAGAGTGGACGTTCGTGGGCCTCCCTGATCTCAGCGAGATCGGCAAGCGGGTGCTCACGGTTGAGTGGCAGACGTGTCCTGAAAGCAAGATCGATGCGGGCTTTCCGGCACGACTGACAAAAGCGCTCGACGCGGCGGGCGCAGACAAAGACAGCGAGTTGTTCTTCATTTGCCGATCGGGCGCGCGCTCGCGCATGGCTGCCGAAGCCATGGCGAACGCCGGCTATCGAAAATGCAGGAATGTGGCGGATGGCTTCGAGGGGCCTCTCGACGCTAACCGCCATCGAGGGCAGGTCGCCGGCTGGAAGGCGGCCGGTCTAGCTTGGGTGCAAGGTTAGGCATCCGTTCGGAAGACCTGGATTTTGACCAATTGCGCACCCGCGGCGGCGGAGGGCGACGGGAGGTCGTTGTCTGGGTGACTTTGAGGTGCAAGTCAGAAGTTCGATAAGTGCGGGGGTTCACAACAATGCAGACGATTCAAAAGGCGGAAGTTTCCGTTGCGGGCGGCTATGCGGGCGCAGCTCAAGGCGGGATGGAAGAGCGTACGGCTGTAAATGCGGTCGCTCCTGCTGCACCGTCGACGACGGTCGTGGCGACGATGGGTGCCGACGAGCCTCGGGGGCAGAAGGTGCGGGCCATGCTGCGCGCCCGGCTCGGCGACGACATCTTCACGAGCTGGTTCAATGCGCTCGACTTCGAGAGCTTCGATGGCGGTACGGTGAAGTTCTCCGTGCCGGTGAAGTTTCTGCGCACGTGGATTCAGTCCCACTATTCTGAAGATCTGCTCGCCTGCTGTCGTGCCGAGTTCAAGGGCGCGGAGAAGGTAGAGGTTGTGCTGCGCCAGCCGGGCAATGCAGCAGCAGTGCGCGTCGAGCCGGACGTGGCTGTATCCGATCCCGTACCGGGTGTGCGCACTGGCACGCAGGCGGACGCCGGTCAGCGCGGCCCGACATTCGTCGCGCCGATACCGGCGGCCGGTCGCACGAGCGTCGGCGGCTTCGAGGGTTCACCCCTCGATCCGCGCTACACGTTCGACAGCTTCGTTGTGGGTGCCTCGAACCGCATGGCGCATGCTGGCGCTACGCAGGTTGCGGAGATGGCGCTGGGCGAAGTGCCTGGTTTCAACCCGCTTTACCTCCACTCGGCGGTGGGCCTCGGCAAGACACACCTCCTGCACGCCATCGCCTGGGAAGTGAAGCGCCGTTCCCCGAACGCGCAGGTGCTCTATCTTACGGCCGAGCGCTTCCGCTATCAGTTCGTGGAGGCTCTGCGCAGCCAGGATCCGCTGGCGTTCAAGGAGAAGTTCCGTGGCATCAACGTGCTGCTGATCGACGACCTTGAGTTCATGCACGGCGAGCGTACCGAGCAGGAGTTCGACCACATCATCAACTCGCTGCTCGACGGCGGCCGTCAGGTGGTGGTCGCTTCGGCCCGCGCTCCCAATCATGTGGAGCGTCTCAACGAGCGCATGCGTTCGCGCCTGCAGCGTGGTCTCGTGACCGAGATCGGCACGCTCGATCACGACCTGCGCCTCAAGGTGCTCGAGAAGCGTCTTGCGGAAAAGCGCGCGATCGATCCGTCCTTCGCTCTCAGCCGCGAGATCCTGTCTCTGCTTGCTGAGCGTCTGACGGAAAGCGGCCGCGAGCTGGAGGGTGCCATTACCCGTCTCTACGCCACTTGGCAGTACATGCGCACGTCGATCACTCCCGACGTCGCCGAGACGGTAATCCGCGATCTGGTGCAGGGGCTTGAGCCGCGCCGCATCAAAATCGAGGACATCCTCCGCATCATCTCGCGTCACTTCGGTGTCTCGAAGGGTGATCTCCTCTCGCAGCGCCGTCATCGCTCGGTCGTGTGGCCGCGTCAGGTGGGAATGTACCTCGCCAAGCAGCTCACTGCCCGTTCATTGCCCGAGATCGGCCGCCGCTTCGGCAACCGCGACCACACGACGGTGTTGCACGCAATTCGCAAGATCGAAGGCGAACTGTCTGGCAACCCCCGTCTCAAGGAAGAGCTCGAGGAACTGAAGCGCCTCCTCAGCCATTGACGCTTGCCCGTCCAGATACGGCCCGCCGCGCTTGGGCGAGCGCGACGGGCCAAAGCGGGGAGGGGCGGCGTCACAAGGCGCCGCTCCTTTCGCCATAGCGGTCAAAAAATCTGCAAAATGGCATCGATGCGAGGAGTCCGGCGACAGTCCGGCTCTTGATCATTACCGTGCTGTCGGGGCATGTTGACCCGGGGCGAATCCGATAAACTTCCGGTCTCTGGCCCTGCCGGGCTATCCCCTTCCATGGGTCCGTTCTGCTGCCTCGATCGAGGTCTGCGCGGCTCAGGCCGGCGGGCTCCTTAGAACACGCCGAGGATCCTTCCATGCGGCTAGTAATCGAACGTGGTGAACTGTTGCGGGCGCTTGGGCACGTGACCAGCGTCGTTGAGCGCCGCACCACAATTCCCATTCTCTCGAACGTGCTTTTGAAAGCGCGCGAAGGCGCGTTGGAATTCAAGGCGACCGACCTTGAGCGCGAGGTAATCGAGAGTGTCGGTGCGGATGTGCAGCAGCCCGGCGCGGTGACTGTGCCAGCGCACATGCTCCATGACATCGTTCGCAAGTTGCCCGATGGCAGTCAGGTCGATATCCGCCGGGACGCGGAGAAAGAGCGGCTGACGCTCACCGCAGGACAGGCGCGCTTTGCACTGCAGACGCTACCCGCCGAGGACTTCCCCGACATCGGCATCGGTGAGATGGGCCAGGAGTTCGAACTTTCCGCCCAGGATCTGAAGCGGCTGATCGACAAGACGCGCTTTGCAATCTCAACGGAAGAGACGCGCTACTATCTCAACGGAATCTATTTTCACACGGCCCAGTCGCCCGAAGGCGCGCGGCTGCGCGCTGTGGCGACGGACGGTCACCGCTTGGCGCAGGTCGAGCTGCCGTTGCCGACAGGCGCCGAAGGCATGCCGGGGGTCATCATCCCCCGCAAGACCGTGCACGAGCTCAATCGTCTTATCGAGGATAGCGCTGCTGCCGTGAAGGTCGCGGTGAGCGCTTCCAAGGTGCGCTTCGAGATCGGCACGGTAACGCTCACGTCCAAGCTCATCGACGGCACGTTCCCCGATTACGGACGGGTCATCCCGCAGGCCAACGACAAGGAGATGACCGTCTCCAATGCCGAATTCATGGGTGCGGTTGATCGCGTGTCGACGATCGCGTCCGAGCGCGGCCGCGCCGTGAAGCTCAACATCAGGCCGGACAAGCTGGTGCTCTCGGTCAACAACCCCGAGGGGGGAAGTGCCACGGAGGAGATCGGCGTCGAATATACGGCTCAGCCCCTGGAAATCGGCTTCAACGCCAAATATCTGCTCGATATAGCCGGGCAGCTCGAGGGCGAGCGCGCAACGTTCAAGCTCGCCGATCCGGGCTCACCGACGATGGTGAACGATCCCGGCGATGAATCCGCGCTGTACGTGCTGATGCCGATGCGCGTCTAGTCGCAGAAGTCCGGCCCCGATGTGGGCTTGCCCCTTTGGCCAACGGCCGGGGCCCCCGCAACGGGCGGGCATGAGGTGGGCGTAATCGCGCGGACCATCGGTCCGGTTCGCCTCTCGAAGGTTCGCCTCCCGAAGGGCTGCATGGCGAAGCGAATGATATGTCCGCTGTAAATATCTGGGTCGAGCGGCTGACGCTCTCCAACTTCCGCAACTATACGCACGCCACGTTGGAGGCCGGCCCGGAGCCGCAGGTGCTCATCGGCGCCAACGGCGCCGGCAAAACGAATCTGCTCGAAGCGATTTCGTTGCTGGCTCCCGGCCAGGGTATGCGGCGCGCGCCCTATCCCGATCTGGCGCGCGGCGCCGGTGACGGCGGATGGGCCGTCGCCGCACACACCCACACCCACATGGGGCCGGTCGACATCGGCACCGGGCTCCTCGCAGAGAATGCGAGCAGCGACCGCGTGGGACGCCTCGTGCGCGTCAATGGCGAGGCGGCGAGTGCTGGCACGCTAGCCGATCTCATCGAGGTCATGTGGGTGACGCCAGCGATGGACGGTCTTTTCACGGGGCCCGGTTCTGACCGCCGCCGTTTCCTCGATCGGCTGATCCTTTGTTTTGATCCGCGCTACCGCACCGGCGCCTCGCGTTTCGAGCGCGCTATGCAGCAGCGCAACCGTCTGCTGGCGGATGGCGTGCGCGATCCTGCGAGGTTCGAAGGGCTGGAACTCTTGATGGCGGAGACGGGCGTTGCCATTGCGGCGGCCCGTGCAGAGGCCGTCGCAGGTCTCGCGGCCATCATGACCGAGCGCGCAGCACGCGATCCCCATTCACCGTTTCCACCCGCGAGCCTCGCTCTGGAAGGCGCACTCGAAGCCGATCTTGAGCGCATGCCCGCAGTCGAGGTGGAGGATGCCTACGTGCAGCGCCTCCGCAATAGCCGCGAGCGCGACCGCGCCGCAGGGCGCACGCTCGATGGACCCCACCGCGCTGACCTGCTCGTTGCGCACGCACCGAAGGGGATGCCAGCCCGCCTCTGCTCTACCGGCGAGCAAAAGGCGCTGCTCATAGGCCTCATCCTCGCCCACGCCGAGCTTGTGGCGCGCCGTCGCGAGGGCGCCCCGATCCTCCTTCTCGACGAGGTGACCGCCCACCTCGACGTCGATCGGCGTGCGGCGTTGTTCGGCGAAATCATCCGACTAGGCGCCCAGGCCTGGATGACCGGCACGGATGCCGATGCCTTTTCCTGGTTGGCCGGCAGAGCCCGTTTCCGCCGTGTCGACGAGGGCGTTTTAGACACATTTTCGAAGCCAACGGAACAAGGTGCCGCAGCGTCTACTAACTAGCGGAAATTATTCCTATTTTTGTTATGTAAAGGGCACCTGGAAGGGTGCTTTCTGTAGGCTTCTGTGCTATAGAAGCATCGAGGCCGAACGACCCCTGGGACAATTCGAATTATGAGCGCTTTGCCCGCGAAAAAGACCACGGGCGCCGAAGAGTACGGCGCCGATTCCATCAGGATGCTGAAGGGCCTCGACGCCGTTCGCAAGCGGCCAGGCATGTATATCGGCGACACCGACGACGGGTCGGGCCTGCATCACATGATCTACGAGGTCGTCGACAACGCGGTGGACGAGGTCCTCGCTGGCCACGCGACCGCCTGCACGGTGACGCTGCATCCTGATGGTTCGGCGTCCGTGCGCGACGATGGGCGGGGCATTCCGACCGGCATCAAGCAGGACGACGATCATGATCCGAAGCGTTCGGCGACGGAGATCGTGTTCACGGAGCTGCATGCCGGCGGCAAGTTCGACCAGAACGCCTACAAGGTTTCGGGCGGCCTGCACGGCGTTGGTGTCTCCGTCGTCAACGCGCTCTCCACTTGGCTTAAGGCGCGCGTCTGGCGCCAAGGCAAGGAGCACTTCATAGAGTTTCGCGACGGCGTACCGGTCGCACCGCTAAAGGTGGTAGGCGACGCCGGTGATGAGCGCGGCACGGAAGTGTCGTTTCTCCCAAGCCCCGTAACCTTCACGAAGACGGAATTCGATTTCAATACGCTCGAGCACCGCCTGCGTGAGCTCGCGTTCCTCAACTCCGGCGCCAAGATCGTGCTGACTGACGCGCGCCACGCCGACGTAAAGCGTGAGGAGATGCTCTACGAAGGCGGCACCGCGGCTTTCGTGAAATATCTCGACCGCTCCAAGCAGCCGCTGATCCCCGAGCCGATCATGCTGACGGGCGAACGCGACCGAGTGATCGTCGAGGCGGCGTTGTGGTGGAACGACAGCTACCACGAGAACGTGCTGCTCTTCACAAACAACATCCCGCAGCGCGATGGTGGCACCCATCTCGCCGGCTTCCGCGCTGCGCTTACGCGCGTCATCAACAAATACGCGGTCGATAGCGGCATAGCCAAGAAGGAGAAGGTCGATCTCTCGGGAGAGGACGCGCGCGAAGGCTTGACCTGCGTGCTCTCCGTGAAGGTGCCGGATCCAAAGTTCTCCAGCCAGACGAAGGAGAAGCTCGTCTCCTCAGAGGTGAAGCCGGTCGTTGAAAGCGTCGTGGGCGAGCAGCTCGCGCAGTGGTTCGAGGAGCACCCCAAGGAAGCAAAATCCATTGTCGGCAAGATCGTCGAAGCGGCGCTCGCTCGCGAGGCCGCGCGCCGTGCGCGCGAGCTGACGCGCCGCAAGGGCGCGCTTGACAGCCTGCGTTTGCCGGGCGGCCTTGCCGAGTGCCAGGATCGCGATGCGTCCAACACCGAGCTGTTCATCGTGGAGGGCGACTCCGCAGGCGGCTCCGCCAAGCAGGGCCGCAAACGCGAGTTCCAGGCGGTGCTACCGATCCGAGGTAAGATTCTCAACGTCGAGCGTGCGCGCATCGACAAGATGCTGTCGTCCGAGCAGGTAACGAACATCATCGGCGCGCTCGGCACCGGCATTCGCGACGACTTTGATCTTTCGAAACTGCGCTACCACAAGATCATCATTATGACGGACGCCGACGTCGACGGCGCCCACATCCGCACCCTGCTGCTGACGTTCTTCTACCGGCAGATGCCGGAGCTGGTGGAGAAGGGCCACGTCTACATCGCCCAGCCGCCGCTCTATAAGGTCGCGCGCGGAAAATCCGAGACCTACTTGAAGGACCAGCGGGCACTCGAGGATTATCTCGTCGACTCGGGGCTTGACGAGACCGTGCTGGTGACCGGCAGCGGCGAGCGCGGCGGCCGCGACCTTCGCGCCATCGTCGACCAGGCACGAGCCGTCGCCGCAGTAATGGACGGTCTGCATTCGCGCTATTCGCGCACAGTGGTCGAACAGGCTGCAATCGCCGGCGCATTCGATGCCGAGATCCTGCACTCAGCCTCGCGCGCCAGCGAGGTCGCCGCAGCGATAGCCGCTCGGCTCGACACCATGGCCGAGGAAACTGAGAAGGGCTGGGAGGGCCGCTACGGCAACGACGGCTACCATCTGAAGCGTGAGGTGCGCGGTGTTACGGAAACGCACGCCCTCGATCTGGCTCTGCTCGGCTCCCTCGATGCGCGCCGTCTCAACGAGCGCCACGCCCACCTCGCTGAAGTGTACGCAGCGCCAGCGAAGCTACGCCGCAAGTCGGAAACGATTGACGTGTTCGGGCCACGTTCGCTGCTTGATGCCGTCTACGAGGCAGGCCGCAAGGGGCTTTCGCTCCAGCGCTACAAGGGACTGGGCGAGATGAATCCTGAGCAGCTGTGGGAGACCACACTCAATCCGGATGTCCGCACCCTTTTGCAGGTGAAGATCGGCGAGACGACCGAGGCCGACGAGATCTTCTCTAAGCTCATGGGCGATGTGGTGGAGCCGCGCCGCGAGTTCATTCAGGACAACGCGCTCACCGTCGCGAACCTCGACGTTTAGTCGGCGCCCCGGTATCTCAGCATCGGCCTGCTTGGGATACCGAGGCGACGTACCGCGAGGTTGCTTCGCGAGCGGCTGTTAACGCACCAGCAGCAGAGGACACTCCAACGCCTGCGTAAGCGGGCGCAGGCTCGCATGCTGCTCGATCAGCCGTCCGCCGTATTGCGCGAGCGCAAAGCCGGGCTTGTGTCGGCGTAGCGCATCGGCCAGGGGCGCCGGGTCGTCATTCGCTGCTAGTACGCTTTCGAAGCTGGCAATCTCGCCGCTGTCGCTGTCCGCGCACAAAAGCCGCGCTTCCCCTTCCATCCAGGCAAGCTCGTCGCGTCTGTCGCCGACGATGCACAGACGCACCTCGCCTTCGGTGACCGCCGAAAGACGCTGTGCCGCCTTCAGCATCGGGCCCAGGCGCTCGAATTCCTCCACCACGGCCACCACTGGCCCGCGCGTGCGGCCCGCGAGCGGACCGGTAATCACCGCGCCGGTCGTATCGCGTACTTTCTCGAACAGCTCGGCAAGGCGCGCACCATCACTCGGCGCTATCGGCTCACCGACGATGACGAGGTTCCACGGCCCGTTCTCCGCGCAAGCGCGGGCAAGCGCGCGCAGCGGCTCGTCGCGCACGACGCGCGAGTGACATGGGACCCCTGCTACAGCACCTGCCTCGGCCACCTGCCGGTGCAGCGCCGCGGCCAGAAAGCGCATTTCCCGTTCGAGCGTCGCGGCAGGCATCGGCTTCCAGCTTCCGCCCGAGATCCCAATTGCGCGCGCAAAAGGAAAGTCGGCAAGATCGAAAAGCTGCCGGTCCTCCACGTAGAGGCTTTCAACCTCGGCCTGGAAAGCGTGCGCTAGCAGCATCGCCGCCTCGATGGCGAAACGGCTGGCGGCGGATGTGCCGCTAAGCCATAGCACCACACGGCCGCTGCGTTCCCCTGCGGCGGCAACGTGGGCGATCATGAGGCCTCCGAGAAGGCATCGCTGCCCTCCGCCCGTGGCCTGTGCTGACGCAGTGCGCGCTCGACATCCTCTGCCGTCACGACCTCGCGCTTTGCCTTGCCCGCGATATGGTCCGCGGCACGGCAGACATCCACGCAGTCGGCGATGGAGACCGATAGCTTGCCCTTGGCACCGGCACGCCGCGCCGCTTCATCGACAATGAGCGCGACGCCCTCGGCCGCGATGGGGCGCAGAGAATACTTTTCGGCGATGTTGGCGATGAGCCCGGCAAGCCGGTCGACGGTTTCCTTCGTGCGCGGAATCGCCTCCTCGAAGACCGCTTCCGCCTTGAACAGACGCCGTAGTGGTCCGTTGCTGGCGCCGAGGCGGCGCAGCGTATCGGCACCCGCGACGAGGACGAGCTTCAAGTTGAGCGGGATGGTTTCGAGATCGGGAACCTCGTCGCCGGGGACACTGATCGCGCTCGTCGGCGGATCGAAGCGGATCTCGCCTGCCTCGAGCGCGCGGCGCAGCGCGTCGGCCGCGGCCGTACTGTCGAGCAGCGCGTCGGCATCCAACATGAGATAGCCGCCGTTCGCCCGGTGCAGCGCCCCGGGCTTCACCCGCACGACCTGGCTTTGCCCTTCGGCGTCCGTCGAAACCTCCACGCGTCCGAACAGGTTCGCATAGGTGGGGTTCGCTTCCTGCACGATGGGCGCACCGGAAGCGGCTGACGTCGTCGCCATCACGTGCACGCAATAGCGCGCGAAGCGCGGATGCGTGGCGGCGGTTTGAACCAGCCGGCCCCGGCGGTCCTCCCGAGCCAGGAATAGCCCCGCGTTACGCACCAGATCGCGTGCCGCGGCCCTGAGGTAGCTTTCAACGCCGGCCACTTCCGCAAATTCGGATTTGAGATCGTCGAGGGCGGCACGCACATGCCGTCCGGCGATTTGCTCGTTGAGGGCGAGGAGCCGCGCGCGCCGCTCCTTCTCCGCTTCGGGGCGCTCGGCCAGGATGGCTTCGATTTCGGCTTCGAGCGCAGCGATTTTCGTCTCCACCTCGCGGCGCAGCGCCTCGGGAATGGAATTGAAGACGTCGGTCTTCACGACCTTGCCTTCGAGCACTGGCGCGACGGCGATCCCTGCCGGCGTACGCAGAAGCGCAATATTCTGCGTCTCCGCTTCGCGTCGCAGGGCCTCGAGAGCATCCTCGCGGCTGAAGCGGAATTCCTCTTCGATCGTGCGCCGCTTGAGGTCGTAATCGTCGGCGGCGAAAGCGGCGGGAAGCGCATCGGCGAGTTCGTCGATCGCATGGGCCATCTTCTCGGCGAAGGGCTTTGCGGTGCCCGCGGGGAGCTTTAGCGCGCGAAAGCCGCCGGTGGGATCGAAGGAGCTGACGTAAACCCAATCCGCTGGCCGTTCTGCCGTCGCGGCGATGTCCTGCAGCGTCGAACGCACCGCGGTGTGCCGCCCCGAGCCCTCTGGCCCCACGACGAGGACGTGATAGCCGGGCCCTTTGACCCCCGCGCCGAACGCGAGTGCTTCGAGCGCGTTCTCCTGGCCGACAGGGCCTGCGACTGCTTTCACGTCCGCGGTCGTTGTGAAACCGAGGCTCGCCGCATCCGTCAAACCTGCGGAATTCGTGTGTGCGCCAAGCGGCAGCGTGGGCTCTGGCGGCTCGGTAGGCGTCGTGTCCACCGGCACCGCGGACGGGACCTCGTCGGCTGCCGTAGGTGCGACATCCACCTCCGCCGCAGCGGCGGCCTTACTCTTGTCTGACCTGAAGCGTTTGAAGAACATGGGCTCAGGCGCTCGTCCCTCGATGAGTTGCCCGCGACACCTAAAACCAGATTCGATGACGCTACGGCCAGCCTGGCGGGCCAACAGCAGTGCAAAAGAGGTCCGATCGACCGATGACTCTCCGAACCCTCGCCTGGGATTGTCGCCGGCGCATGGTGGTCAAATGACGGCAACCGGGGATAAAGCCGGGGAAACCGGCAACGGTGTGGCGGAGCTGGCCGGCATGGGCTGCGACGCGCCGGGCCGCGATGCCGTGACACGCGAGGTCTGCCGCGGTGTCGGGCGGCTCTTGCGCGCGTATTCGTTCGCCGTCGTGAACGAGCTGGTGCTCCCGAATGGCCGCCGCGCCGACGTCGTGGCGTTATCGCCCGGCGGAGATATTTGGATTGTCGAGGTGAAGTCTTGCCTCGATGACCTACGAGTCGATACCAAGTGGCCCGAGTACCGCGACTATTCGGATGCGCTCTTCTTCGCCGTCGCGCCCGGATTTCCCCACGAACTTTTGCCTATGGAGACCGGGCTCATCTTCGCTGATCGCTACGGGGGCGAGATTGTGCGCGAAGCCCCGGCAACGCGCCTTGCGGGTGCGCGGCGCAAAGCGATGACTCTGCGCTTTGCCCGCGCAGCGGCCTTCACCCTGCAGATGCTGGCAGATCCAGGCGCCAATGGCGCCTGAATGCTGCGTGCCTACTTTGGCGCGCGCTTCGCGAGGATGCGCTGGAGCGTACGACGGTGCATGTTGAGGCGGCGAGCCGTCTCCGACACGTTCCGGTTGCACAGCTCGTAGACGCGCTGGATGTGCTCCCAGCGGACGCGGTCGGCCGACATCGGGTTCTCCGGCGGCGGCGCTTTGTCGTCCGAAGGTGCGAGCAGGGCGTCGGTCACATCGTCGGCGTCGGCTGGCTTTGCCAGATAGTCGACTGCACCGAGTTTCACCGCCGTCACTGCGGTGGCGATATTGCCGTAGCCGGTCAGTACGATGGCACGCGCGTCCGGACGTACGCGGGCAAGCTCGGCGATGACGTCGAGGCCGTTGCCGTCCTCGAGGCGCATGTCGACGACAGCGAATGCCGGCGCGCGCTCACGGATCAGATCGATGCCTTCCGCAATAGAATGGGCGCCGCGAACTTCGAAGCCGCGCAGCTCCATTGCGCGCACGAGGCGCTGTGCGAACGCACGATCATCGTCGACTACGATTAAGGACCGATCTTCGGGTAGCTCGTCCTGTCGGAAGGAGAGATCTTCTGTTTCGTTCATTGTTCCTCCGGTTGATCCGGAATGGGCAGCAGCGTGTTTCGCCTCCACGAACGCCTCCTATGCACAACTAAAGAGGTAGCATCTAAAGAGGGCCGCCTTGGCGATATGGGCGGTCCGAGGGACGAGCACCTTGCGATAGACTCGACCATGTAAGGTCGCACCTTGTCGCAGGTCTGTCAGCTCGAAGATAGACATTTTGTCAACGCAGACTTATCTGCGACACTTTTTCGGCCATTTGACGTCCTTTGTCATGGGTTGAGAATAAACGATCGCGGCCAGCTCACGGTGACGACGGCACCCTTTGCCCCACCGGTACGGTTGGCCAGGCCGACCGTGGCGCCCGATCGCTCGAGCAGCGTCTTGGCGATGAAGAAGCCAAGCCCCAGGCCAGTGGAATCCTCATCGAGGATGCCGTCGGAGGTCTCCGCGGGACGCGTCGTCACGTACGGTTCGCCGATGTTGTCCATGATTTCGGCGGGAAAGCCGGGGCCGTCGTCGGCAATTTTTACGATCAGGCCAGCGGAGCTCCATTCGGCGCTCACGTCCACGCGGGATTTGGCAAATTCCGTCGCGTTTTCAATGATGTTGCCGAGACCATAGATCACGCCGGGGCGGCGTTCGATCTCGGCATGCCGATGGCTGGGCGTGGCGTCTTCAGCCGCGGGAGCAGCATTGAGGTGGATGGCAATTCCTTCGGAGAAATACGGCTCGGCCGCCTCCTCCAGCATGGCGCGGACGCTGACCCGCGCGTGCATGGGATCTTCCTCGCCTGGATGGCGGGTGAGCTTCTGCAGGATCTCGCGGCAGCGCAGCGCTTGCTGCTTCAACAGCGCGACGTCTTCGGCCATTGGGTCGCCGGGTTTGATCGTGTGCTCTAGCTCCTTTGCCACGAGTACGATGGTGGACAGCGGCGTTCCGAGCTCGTGCGCCGCCGCCGCCGCAAGGCCGTCGAGGGCGTGCAGCTTCTGCTCCCGGGCGAGAACGATGTCCGTGGCAGTGAGGGCCGCGGACATCTGCCGCGACTCCTTCGTCAGCCGCCACGCATAGAGCCCGATGAAAATCGTCGATACGCAGAGCGCCGCGAATGCCCCGAGTTTGTAGATGACAGGCAACTCGAGCTCGACCCCTGGATACCAGGGCAGCGGCTCATGGGCGACGACCAGCACCGCCGCTGAGGCGAGCGCGAGGAGGCCGAGGGCGATCGTGTTGCGCAGGGGGAGCGTTGCGGCGGACACCGTCACCGGCGCGACCATGAGCATGGCGAAGGGATTGTCCATGCCGCCCGTCAGGAACAAAAGCGCGGCCAGCTGCAGGATGTCATAGGCGAGCAGCCCCGTCGCGTAGGTGACGCTGAGGCGGTGGCGCGAGGGATACCAGACGGCCAGGAAAACGTTGAGCCACGCCGAGAACGCGATCACCGTGAGACAGGCGCCTACGGGCACATAAAAGCCCAGCCCGAACGCGACGATCGACAGCGCCGCGAACTGGCCCAGCACGGCGATCCAGCGCAGCCGTATGATGGTCTGCAGACGCAACCGGCTATTCACCGGGTCCGCAAGCACGCGCTGGCTCATTCTCTTTTTCGGTCGGTCGAAGGTTTGCAGGATCACCGGAATCCTCAAAGCGCCTTGTGGAGTACGCAGTTTAGCACGCGAACGTCCGCGGCGCCGCGGGGGCCTTGAGGAGGGTAGGAGGCGGAGACGGGGGCAGCGTGCTGGCCGCACACAGGCCGCAATACGCTAGCTCGGTGCAGTATGCAGCAACTATTCTATATTGCGGTTTCCACCCGGCGCTTCATCGAGCCGGTTTGGGACGGCTGGCACCCGACGCAGGGCGAAGATGCACTCGCAATTGCATCGCGGCACACCTGCCGCCGTACCAAAATCTGTTCCTCATCGAGGTGATGCTTCACGATGGGTGCCCGCCGGTGTCTGTCGAAACGCGTCTTTTCGATGAACGGTCCGGGCGGGTTTTTCGTCGATGGACGGAGACAGGCATGCCAGGGTGCGCAGCTGCGATTGGATCGCGACCTCGCCGCCCGCAAGTTCAGGGCCGATCCCGTCATCGTCATGTCCGCAGCGCGAGCCGCGCCATAGGGCATCGCTACACCCCCGGCGGCGGGCCGTTGACGCGTGTTTGGCCAGTGTGGCCCGCAAAGCGCGTCGGCCGCTGTTACCACGTGTGTTTCGCCACACTTGACGGGCCTCGCGCGATGGCTGCGTATGAAGCCAAGTCAAGGCGACAACGGGCGAGTTGCGCGCGTGTCTCTGAAGTCTTAAGTGGCCGGCTCGAATGTAGGAAGCGAGCATGCGTGGAAAGCTAATCGTCAGTGTGATGGCCGGCCTGTTGATCGGCGCGTTGGGTGCAATCGCGTTGCTGCCCCAGGTGCGCGAGCAACTGCTGTCATCGGCAGGACAGCAGCAGAGCGGCGCGGCTGCTATCGGCGGGCCGTTCACGCTCACCGATGCCAACGGCAAGACGGTGACCGACGCGGATTTCCGCGGCCGCTACATGCTAATCTTCTTCGGCTTCACCAACTGTCCTGATATCTGTCCCGCGGGATTGCAGTTGATCTCTGCCGCGATGGCCAAGCTGGGCGACAAGGCTGACAAGCTCGTACCAGTTTTCGTCAGCGTCGATCCCACGCGCGACACACCCGAGAAGCTTGCGTCGTACGTGAAGAACTTCGATGATCGCGTCGTCGGGCTGACGGGCACGCCCGAACAGATCGCCGACATCGCGAAGGTCTATCGCGTCTTCTACGAAAAGACGCCGAACGAAAGCGCGCCCGGCGATTATGGGGTGAACCACACCTCGATCATTTATCTTATGGGACCGGACGGCAAGTACGTGAGGCACTTCACGCCGATGACCGATCTCGACGAGATGGTTCAGAGGCTCGACAAGCTCCTTTGAGCGCGCGCACAACGCGCGGCGACCAAGCCACAGTGTGGCTCCATCGTCTGTGCAGTCGAGCTTTGTTGCTGGCGGGACGTTCGAATTTCGATTAGGTCAGAGTCAGCCTGCGGTTCGCCGGTGTTGCGCATCGGCTTCAGCAGGCTGTTCCGGCCAACACCGTGATGTTTTGCACGAGGGGGTAGTCGGTGCGGAATGCCGTTCGGGGGAATGCATTGAAGCGTCCGCGCATCGATGAACTCGATTGCCCGGTCGAGGTGAGACGACATCCGGGCGCACGCCGTCTCACGCTGCGCGTCAGCCGTACGAGACGCGCCGTCATCGTCACGCTTCCTGTGCAGTGCGATCTCCGCGAAGCCGGCACGTTTCTCGACCGCAATATCGAGTGGGTGCGCGAGCGCCTCAGTTCTATTCCCCAGCCGGTACCATTCATTGACGGTGCGGTACTGCCGTTGCGCGGCGAGTTCCACAAGATCACTTTCACCGGCAAAAGTGCGGCCGAAGGCGTCGTGCGTCGGCACGCAACACCGGAGCTACCGGAGCTGCACGTTGCTGGGCAGCTCGAGCATGCGCCGCGCAGGCTGCGCGACTGGCTCGCGGAGGAAGCGCGGCGCGACCTCGACAAGCGTGTTCTCGTGCATGCGCGCGCGCTGGGCGTAAAGGCCAAGCGCATCGCCATTCGCGATCAAGCGACACGCTGGGGTTCGTGCTCGACGACAGGAGTTCTGTCTTTCTCCTGGCGGCTCATTCTCGCTCCGCCCCGCATCCTCGATTACGTCGCTGCGCACGAGGTGGCGCACCTCGTCGAGATGAATCACGGCTCGCGCTTCTGGGCGCTCGTCGAACGCCTGATCCCGGCGATGAAAGAGGATAAGCGCTGGTTGCAGGTCTACGGACTCGATCTTCACCGCTACGGTCCGAGCATCGACTGAGCGGCTGGCAGGTCGATCGAAGCGCCGGCCTTTACTACATGTCCCATTCTGAAAGGCGCGCAGAGAGGCGGACACCGCAAGGTCGCGCGTCGCAATGCAGTAACGGCTGCTCCTGGCTGCGAGCTAGCGCATATCTTCGTTGATGGCGCCGGTATCGGAGCTGTCCACTAAAGCGCGTGCGATGAAATCATCGCCGATGCGCGCGTCAGGATAGGCGCTGTCGGGAGGCGCTGAGGCGGTCGCGTCCCCAGGTGGTCTACGGGCGACGTAGGCCTGTCCAGCACCCGCCGCCAGCATGACTTGCCTCCAGATCTCCGCAGGAAGTGTGCCGCCAACGACGCGGTTCATAGCGCTTCCGTCATCGTTTCCGGTCCACACCCCCGCCGTCAGATGGGCGCCGTATCCAACGAACCACGCGTCACGAAAACCCTGCGACGTTCCTGTTTTCCCGGCGGCAGTTTCGGACGGCAGTGCCGCCCGCCGGCCCGTGCCATCACGAAGCGCTGTCGACAGCATGTCGTGCATCGCGAGCGTATGCGCCGGTGCGACGAGCTGTGCAGGGGTGGGCGCATTGCGCGCGAACAGCACCTTCCCGTTGAGGCCGCGCACCTGGCGGATGACATATGGCTCTGCCGCCTGTCCCCCGTTGGCGATGATGTTGTAAGCGCCGGTCAGCTCCAGTAGCGAGACTTCCGATGTACCGAGCGCAATCGTTGCATCCTTCGCGAGGCGTGAGCGGATGCCAAGTCGCTTGGCAAGCTTGCCGACCCGCGCCGGCCCCACCTCGGCGGTCAGTCGCGCGGCAACGGAATTGATGGACTTCGCCAGCGCCATGCGCAGCGGCATCTCGCCGAGGTATTCCCCGTTGTCGTTGCGCGGTGTCCAATTCCCGATCTTCACCGGCATGTCATTGACGAGTGTGTCAGGCGTGTAGCCGGCTTCGAGCGCCGCGAGATAGACGAAAGGCTTGAACGCCGAGCCGGGCTGACGCAGGGCCTTCACGGCGCGATTGAACTGCGTATCAGAATAGGAGCGCCCGCCGACGAGCGCCCGCAGCGCTCCATCGCGCTCCATCACGACTACAGCCGCCTCGCTGGCGTGCAGCTCTGCGCCGCGCGCGCCGATGGTCTGTTCGACGATTTTACTGGTGCTGGCCTGCAGTGCAGGATCGAGTGTCGTCTCCACGATGAGACCGGAAGTTTGCGAGGCAAGCCCCATCACGAATGCCGGAGCAAGACGCTCCATCACGTAGTCGATCGCGTAGTCAGCCTCGAGCGGCGCGGCCCGCTGCGAGCGCTCGAAGGAACGCGAAACTTCCTCCGCCGCCTGCTGCTCCTGCTCCTCCGTGATGAAGCCCGCCTCCTGCATCTGAGAAAGCACGAGGCGCGCACGGGCGCGAGCGATAGCGGGATTGGCGAGAGGCGAATATTTCGATGGGGCCTTGAGCAGCCCGGCGATCATCGCCGACTGGCCGAGCGAAAGCTCGCGCGCCGACTTGCCAAAATAGCGTCGCGCGGCCGCATCGATGCCATAGGCGCCGGAGCCGAGATAAACGCGATTGAGATAGAGTTCGAGGATGTCCGCTTTCGACAAGCGCGATTCCAGCCACAGGGCGAGCGTGAATTCTTCCAACTTGCGCGCCAACGTACGGTCGTGGCTGAGATAGAGGTTCTTCGCGAGCTGCTGTGTCAGCGTCGAGCCGCCCTGGACGGTGCGGCCCTGACGCAGGTTGATGAATGCCGCGCGCACCAGCCCCAGAGGGTCCACGCCGTGGTGATCGAAGAAGCGCTGATCCTCGGTCGCGATCACCGCATCGGTCACGTGCCGCGGAAGCAGGTCGAGTGGAATATAATCGTCGCCGCCACCGCGCTCGCTGATCACCGATCCGTCGCGGGCGAGAACGCGCACGAAGGGCGTGTTCTGCTTCGGCCGCAGCGTCAGCGGGTCGGGGTAGATCACCGTGTAGTAGATCATCAAGGCGGCGATCGAAGCCGTCCCGAGCGCCAGCCCGTAGAGCGGAGCGACAAAAAGCACCCGCTTCAGCGAGAAGCGCTTCGGCTTTCGCGATGATGAAAATAGGCCCATCGTCAGGCCCTGCCCCCCGTTCGCAAATGCAATGAATGAAGATTGCTGCGGCCTGCGCCCGGCGCTGACCTACCGCCTCTGCCGCTAAGGTGCAGTAAACCTTGCCGTCGCATGGCCCCCCTCGGGTCTTCTTCACGCAGAACCACAATTGGATAGGCAACGGTGGAGAGAACGACGCGTGCGCAACGGACGGAGCCGCATCACAACTTACCAGCCATATCGCCGCCACGAAACAACCCTAACGTTTTTGTACCTTTGCGTTCGTTATCGAAACCCGAAAGGCTGGCCCGGTCGCGCTAAGCTGGCGCCGAGTGAGTGGACATTCCGGCCCCACAATAGGGGGAGCGCCCGTTCAGATGGCCTACGTCAAGCCCGGCACACACGGAACCTTCGAGCGCGTAGAACATCTGGAGCGCAAGCAACACGACGCAGCACACGCGCGCATCGCGGCCCTCGCGAGGCTAATGGACTCCCTCATCCCCCTGCCCGGCACGGGCATCCGGGTCGGTGCCGACGCAATCATTGGGCTTGTGCCGGTCGCCGGCGATCTCCTGGCGGGAGGGATTTCGCTGTACTTGATCTGGGAGGCGAAACGCCTCGGCGCCTCGAAGTTCGTTCTATGGCGCATGGTCGCCAATACGCTTCTCGACACGGCAATCGGGGCCGTTCCTATAGCGGGCGATATTTTCGACCTCGCCTTCCGCGCGAACATGAAAAATGTCCGGCTGTTGCAGCGCCATCTGGAACGCCGCGGGCGTGCAGCCCGGGGTCACTCCGGCGAAGCGACTGTAATCAAGGCTGACTGGCCGCGCGTTTCCTGACGAAATCGGCCCATCCACCAAGAGCCGCCGCGCTGCACCTCGGCTAGATAGCGCGAACATATTCCGGACCGGTCCCGATGATCTTCACATCTGGCTTGCCGACGGCGCGTGCATCTTTGTCCTTGTATTCCGAATGGAACAGCACCCAGCGAATGGTCTCCAGGCGCGCGCGCCTTTGATCGTTCGCGCGGACGATGATCCATGGAGCAACGGCAGTGCTGGTGCGCGCAAAGATTTCGTGCTGCGCACGCGTATAGTCGTCCCATTGGCCGAGCGCGGCAAGATCGACGTCCGTTATCTTCCAGCGTTTGAAGGGATCGTGCCGGCGCTCATAGAAGCGCAGCAGCTGCGTCTCGCGCCCGATGATCAGATAGAACTTGAAGAACGCAAATCCATCGCGGACGAGCAGGGCCTCGAAGTCGGGCACTTCGCGCAGGAAAAGCTCCGTCTGCTCAGGCGTGCAAAAGTGCATGACCCGTTCGACGCCAGCGCGATTGTACCAGGAGCGGTCGAACAGAACCATGTCGCCCGCCGTGGGCAAATGGGCGACGTAGCGCTGGAAATACCATTGTCCGCGCTCGTGCTCGTTCGGCTTCGAAAGTGCGACGGAGCGAGCATGGCGTGGATTGAGCCGCCCGACGAAACGGCTGATGCAGCTTCCCTTGCCGGAGGCATCCCGCCCTTCGAACAATGCAACGAAGCGCTCACCGGTATCCTGAATGTGCGATTGTAGTTTTAGGAGCTCGAGCTGCAAATTCGTGAGCTCCTCGGTGTAGGCCTTCTTCTTCAGCTCCTCGTCATATGGGTAGCCCCCTGACGTCAGTGCACGGTCGGCGATTTGAGGCGGGAGCACCGGATCATCGAGATCGAATGAAAAGGGTAATCCTTGAGCGCCGTCTCCGCCGGCGCCCCCACTCCCCGCAGCGGCCGTTTGCTTACCCTTGTTCTTGCTGCCGGATGATCCCATAGCGCCTCCTCCGCGGTTTTCTACTTCTCTATTGTAAGATGAATCTGGACCGGTGCGCCTGTCATCTTGGACAGGTGATATGGTGCTCGTTAATGAGCTGATGCCGTCAACGAACGAACGTGGGCCGAAAAACGAGCCGAAAAGAATGTACCTGGGGCAGGTTTTGAACAACATCCGCTGGACGGAACGCCGAGCTGAAGTGGAGGCCTGGGCTCGGGAAGCCTGGAAGACGGCGCGGCATCGGCTCTTCGAACGCTCGATGCCGGTCATCGCAGCCGCGGTCGTACTCGTCGTCCTTATGCTGCTGGGAGCTCTCGGCAGCCTTGCAGCGTTCGGCGCGATGATCGCACTGTTTGTTGCGGTCTCGGCCTGGCCGCTTGACTGGGGCCGCGATGGCGAAGTCCGTGACGGGGACGCGCCCGCCGGAACGAGGTCCAGAGAGGCAGATCGCGCAAGCTGGCGGATTGTAATCGATGCCATTCCATCGGCCGCAATCGCGCTCGACGCCGCGGGAACCCTCGTCCACCACAATCGTCTGGCTGCCGAAATGTTTCCGCGGATCCGCGATGGAGTGCCGATGAGTCAGGTCTCGCGCAGCCCCGATTTATTGCTGGCCGTCGACCGCGTTCTGGCAGGCGATGGCGAGCGTTTCGACGTGGAGCTCGTCGAGCGCGTTCCAGTGGAGCGTCGCCTCGCGGCAACCGTATCGCGTCTTGCGCGGCCCGGCCGCTCGTCCGCCCCTCACGCGCTCGTCACCTTCCGTGATCTCACCGAGCAGGATCGCCTCGGGCAGATGCGGTCGGACTTCATCGCCAATGCCAGTCATGAGCTGCGCACGCCGCTGGCTTCGCTGCGCGCCTTCGTTGAGACGCTCCAAGGGCCGGCGCGAGACGATGAAAACGCCCGCACGCGCTTTCTGCAGCTCATGGCCCATCAGGCAGAGCGCATGACGCGGCTGATCGACGATTTGCTCTCGTTGAGCCGAGTGGAGATGCGCGTGCACCTTCCGCCGCGCGGCATCGTCGAGCTGAACGAGACAGCAGCTTACGTATGTCAGTCGCTGGAGCCGGTGGCTGAAGCAGCACAGGCAACTCTGGTACTGAAGCGCGACGATGAGGCAGCGCGCATCCGCGGCGATCGCGACGAGATTGTGCAGGTGCTGCAGAATCTCATTCACAACGCCATCAAATACGGCCGGTCGGGTGGCACCGTCGAAATTCGGATAGGCCGGGACGCGCCACGCGGATCGGTGGGGGCAAAGGTTTGGGTGAGTGTCGCCGACGAAGGTCAGGGCATTCCGCCCGAGCACCTGCCGCGACTGACCGAGCGCTTTTATCGGGTAAGTGCGATTTCCAGCCGTGAAAAAGGTGGAACCGGCCTCGGGCTCGCCATCGTGAAGCACATCCTCAATCGCCATCGCGCGGAGCTTCGCATCTCCTCGCGCGTTGGCGTGGGCTCGACTTTCACCGTGAGTTTCGAGGAGTTGGGTACCACCTGAGGGCTTGGTTATGAGTATCCGGGAGTATGCAACCTTGCGTGCGGCGAACCAGCTCCTTCACCGACCTGCGCCAATTTAAATTCATTCAATCGTCCCAGTAAGTTAACCTGTCACGAAAGTATCGTTGCCTTGGTCTATCTAACCCCCACGGCGCAAGTGCGCCGTGCGGGGGAGAGGTTCGCGAGGTGCGGAATGGCCGCACGCCCCGTTGTCACCTCCAAGACCAGGAGATCAGTGTGAGCAATAAGCTTCTCGCCTGCACGGCCGCGGCGGCCGTCGTTGGCACGTTCGCGTTCGCCGGCTCGGCCGTCGCCCGCGACCAGATTCAGATTGCCGGTTCCTCTACGGTTCTGCCCTACGCAAACATCGTCGCCGAGCAGTTCGGCAAGACCTTTAACAACTTCAAGACCCCGATTGTTGAGTCCGGCGGCTCCTCGGCCGGTCTGAAGCAGTTCTGCGCCGGCCTCGGTGAAGGCACGATCGACATCGCCAACGCCTCCCGCAAGATCAAGGAAGCCGAGGTCGCCGAGTGCGCCAAGAACGGCGTGAAGGAGATCGTCGAGGTTCAGTTCGGCTATGACGGCATCGTGTTCGCCGTCGACTCCAAGTCCGCTGACTGGGCTGTCGAGCCCAAGGACCTCTACCTCGCCCTCGCCGCTGAGGTGCCGAAGGATGGCGCACTCGTCGCCAATCCCTACAAGACATGGAAGGAAGTGAACCCTTCGCTCCCCGACTGGCCGATCGCCGCCTACATCCCGGGTGAGAAGCACGGCACGCGCGAAGTTTTCGAGGAGAAGGTTCTGCACGCTGGCTGCAAGGCCACCGGCGGTGACAAGCTCCAGGCCGCGAAGGCCGAGGGTGACGACGTCGCGAAGAAAAAGGCTGCTGATAAGGCTTGCGTGCGGGTCCGTAAGGATGGCGCCGCAGTGGATATCGATGGCGACTACACCGAGACGCTGGCCCGCATCACTTCCAATCCGAAGGGCGTTGGCGTGTTCGGTCTTTCGTTCTACGAGAACAACACCGACAAGCTGAAGGTCGCGACCGTGAGCGGCGTCGCTCCCTCGGTTGAGACCATCTCCTCCGGCAAGTACCCGGTTTCGCGCCCGCTGCAGTTCTACGTGAAGAAAGCGCACATCGGCGTCATCCCCGGCCTCAAGGAGTACGTGGAGTTCTTCGCCTCTGACAAGATGATTGGCCCGGACGGCCCACTGGCCGAGTATGGCCTCGTTCCTTCACCGGACGCTGAGCGCGCGAAGCTCCAGGAAGACGTGAAGGCTGCGAAGGCCATGTAAGGCCAGCAGTTTCTAAGCGCCCTGGCGGTCCGAGCCCCATTTTCCGGTTCGGACCGCCGATGAGCGGTCCGGGTTGCCAAGCAAAGCGGACCATGGCGTAAGGCGCAGCATCGCATATCGGTGCTGCCAGCGAGGACCGCGAACTTGTCGACCTCCGTGATACTCTTAGGATTACTCATAGCCGCGCTCATTGCCTTCGGGCTCGGCGTTTCCCGCGCGAACATACTTGGCAAGCGCGGCGACGCGCACTTGCATTCGCGGCCGGGCTACTACGGCACATATCTTGCGCTCTGGACGCTTCTCCCCGCCCTCTTGGTAACGTTGCTCTGGAGCGCGGCCGAGGGTCCCGTCATTCGCAGCGTCATATCGAGCGAATTGCCCGAAAACATACGTGCATTGAGCGACGCCGAGCAGTCGCTGATCATGGGGCGCGTCAATGCGGTCACTCGCGGTCTGCCGAAGCTCTCGGCCTCCGAACTCGAGACCGTGCGCAAAGTCCGGTACGGGTTCACGACCCCGGAAGAGGCGCAGCGTGTGCTGCAGGAGCGCGGCGTGGTGCTCGGTTCCGCGCCTGAGCCTTATATCATTTCCGCGGCCTATGATCAGGCCGACCTCCAGTCGCGCAGCCGGCTGCTGCTCGCGACCATTGCCTTCGGCCTCGGGCTGGGCGGATTTTTCTATGCCAACTGGCGTGTGAGCCCCAAGCTGCGAGCACGCAATTCGGTGGAAGGCGTAGCGCTCACCGGTCTGTTCCTCTCCTCCACGGTCGCCATTCTAACGACCGTCGGCATCATATTTTCGATGCTGTTCGAGGCGCTGCACTTCTTCCACGCGGTCTCGCCGATGAAGTTCTTCTTCGGCACCGTCTGGGACCCACGCTTCTCCGCCGCCGGAAGCGGCGGCACGGCGGGCCAGTTTGGCCTCCTCCCGCTGCTCTGGGGCACACTCTACATCTCCATCGTGGCCCTGTGTGTCGCCGTGCCGGTAGGGCTCTTCAGCGCCATCTACATGTCGGAATATGCGAGCCGCCACGTCCGGACCGTTGCGAAGCCCCTGCTCGAAATTCTCGCCGGCATTCCGACGATCGTCTACGGCCTCTTCGCGCTGATTACGTTCGGACCGTTCCTGCGCGATATGGGCGCCCACATCGGCTTCAACATTTCCGCGACGAGCGTGCTGACGGCCGGCCTCATCATGGGCGTCATGCTCATTCCTTTCGTCTCTTCGCTGTCGGACGACATCATCAACGCCGTGCCGCAGTCCTTGCGTGAAGGCTCCTACGGCCTTGGCGCGACACAATCGGAAACCGTGAAGCGCGTCATTCTACCGGCGGCACTGCCGGGCATCGTCGGCGCGATACTTCTGGCCGCTTCCCGGGCTATCGGTGAGACGATGATCGTCGTCATGGCCGCGGGCATCGCCGCGAACTTGACGCTCAATCCGTTCGAGCCGGTCACCACCATCACCGTGAAGATCGTCAGTCAGTTGACGGGCGACCTCGAGTTTAACTCGCCGCAGACGCTCGTCGCGTTCGCGCTGGGCCTCACGCTCTTCGTCTTCACGCTCAGCCTAAACATCTACGCGCTCTACATCGTCCGCAAATATCGGGAGCAATACGAATAATGGCTGTCGAGACCATTCCCGGATCGCTCCCTGCGCCCGCGCCGGACACAGCTGGCGCCCGCACGAGCGAGGCGATCAAGAAGTCGATCCGCCGCCGCTATGCCGCCGAGCGTCGCTTCCGCATCTACGGCGTTGCGGCAATTCTGTTCGGATTGTGCTTCCTCGCCGTTCTGTTCTGGAGCATCCTTGCAACGGGCTACACGGCCTTCGTCCAGTCTTCCTTCAAGCTTGACGTGTTCCTCGACCGTACGGTGATCGATCCGAGCGGCCAGAAGGACCAGAACGCGCTGATGACGGCCGACTATACGTTGCTCGCCCGTAAGGCCCTGGCCTCGGCGCTCGGGGTCGATACCGCCGATAAGCGCGCGATGCGCGAGGTCGGTGCCCTGCTGTCCCGTGACGTTGATCTCGAGATTCGCAAGGAAGTGCTCGCCAACCCGTCGATCATCGGCAAAACGCTGCCCATCTGGGTGCTGGCAAGCGGACGCGTTGACAACCTGCTCAAGGGTCAGCTCGACCGCAACCTGCCCGCCGCGACACGCAAGCTTTCCGATCAGCAGGTCGCCTGGATCGATAAGGCTGAAGCGGAAGGTCGGCTCGAGAAGCGCTTCAACACCGGCCTTTTCATCAACGGCGCATCCAGCAATCCTGAAACCGCCGGCATCGGCGTCGCCCTCATCGGCTCCCTGTTCATGATGATGACGGTGCTGCTGCTGGCTGTCCCGCTCGGCGTCGCCGCGGCAGTATACCTTGAGGAGTTCGCGCCTAAGAATTTCTGGACCGACCTCATCGAGGTGAACATCAACAACCTCGCGGCCGTGCCCTCGATCGTGTTCGGCCTTCTCGGTCTCGCCATCTTCATCAACTTCGCCGGCTTGCCCCGTTCCGCTTCGATCGTCGGCGGCCTGGTGCTGACGTTGATGACGCTGCCGACGATCATCATCGCTACACGCGCGGCCATCGGCGCCGTGCCACCCTCTATCCGCGAGGCGGCCCTCGGCGTCGGCGCTTCTAAGATGCAAACGATCGCCCACCACGTCGTGCCGCTGGCGATGCCCGGCATCCTGACGGGAACGATCATCGGCCTCGCCAAGGCGCTGGGCGAGACTGCGCCGCTGCTTATGATCGGCATGGTGGCATTCGTCGTCGAATACCCGACGACGCCCATGTCGCCATCCACCGCATTGCCAGTGCAGATCTACATGTGGGCGACGTCGGCCGAGCGTGGCTTCGTCGAGCGCACCGCCGGCGCGACACTCGTCCTGCTGGCGCTGTTGATCTGCATGAACCTTGTTGCCGTCATTCTCCGTCGCAAGTACGAGCGGCGCTGGTAAAATTCACCGTCTCTAGGAGCGGAAGATGCTCAAAATGCCGACTCTCGATATTCATAAGCCGGATGCCGTGCCGCGGACCGACACGAAAGTTTCAGCTAACGCCGTCAACGTCTATTACGGCGACAAGCACGCGCTACAGGACGTGACGGTCAATATCCCCGACCGCTCCGTGATGGCATTCATCGGTCCGTCCGGTTGCGGCAAGTCGACTTTCCTGCGCTGCATCAACCGCATGAATGACACGATCCCGATCGCGCGTGTCACCGGCAAGATCATCATCGACAACGAGGACATATACGATCCGGGTCTCGATGTGGTGCAGCTGCGCGCCCGCGTCGGCATGGTGTTCCAGAAGCCGAATCCTTTCCCGAAGTCGATCTACGAGAATGTAGCCTACGGTCCGCGCATCCATGGCCTCAGTCACTCGAAGGCGGATCTCGATGAGATCGTACATTCGAGCCTCGAAAAGGCCGGTCTACTGAAAGAGGTGAAGGATCGCCTCAACGACCCGGGCACGGGACTTTCCGGCGGTCAGCAGCAGCGCCTGTGCATCGCGCGCGCGATCGCGGTCAACCCGGAAGTCATCCTGATGGATGAGCCGTGCTCCGCCCTCGATCCCATCGCAACGGCGAAGATCGAAGAGCTCATCGACGAGTTGCGCCGCAACTACTGCATCATCATCGTGACGCACTCGATGCAGCAGGCCGCCCGAGTTTCTCAGCGCACGGCATTCTTTCATCTCGGAACGCTTGTCGAAGAAGGCGACACCACCGAGATCTTCACGAACCCCAAGGACAAGCGCACGCAGGACTACATAACCGGACGTTTCGGCTGATGCTGCGCCATCTCAACCTATTCGGCCGCCCGGCGGCTCCATCGACGGCACAGCCGGCACGGTCAGGAGAGTCTTCCATGAACGAACACACCGTAAAATCATACGAGGAAGAGCTGGCGCTTCTCGACAAGAAGATCGCGCACATGGGCGGTCTTGCCGAACAGCTGCTAGGCCAGTCGCTCGGCGCACTTGAGCGCCGCGATCCACAGCTCGCCGAGGAGGTCGTTCTCGCCGATAAGGCTATCGACAATCTCGAGCGTGAGATCGAAGAGCAGGTGATCTCGATGATCGCCCGCCGGCAGCCGATGGCGAACGATCTGCGTCACATTATGGGTGCCCTGCGCATCACCACCGATCTTGAGCGCATTGGCGACCTTGCGAAGAACATCGCTAAGCGTGCACTGGCGATTGCGGACGAATCCCACCCCAAGCCGTTGATGTCCGGGATCCGCCACATGGTCGAACTCGCCCTGCACCAGTTGAAGGAAGTGTTGGACGCATACGCCGAACGCGACGCCGACAAGGCGCTGAACGTTTGGCGCAACGATGCGCAGATTGACGCGATGTATAACTCGATTTTCCGCGAGCTACTGACCTACATGATGGAGGATCCGCGCAATATCGGCATCTCCACGCATCTTCTATTCGGCGCCAAGAACATCGAGCGCGTGGGCGACCACACCACCAATATCGCCGAGACGGTGCACTTCCTGGTGCGCGGCTTCAACATTGCCGACGATCGTCCCAAGGACGATCAGACCAGCTCGACGCTGATTTCGTAATGGTTTGGAGGCAAAGCGAACTGAATGTCCGTTAAGGTTCTCATTGTCGAGGACGAAGCTCCGCTCGCGGAGATGCTGCGCTACAATTTCGAAGCGGAAGGCTTCCGCGTAGCGCACGCCGAGACGGGTGAGGAGGCGCTCATCCTTCTAGAGGAGGAGCGCCCCGATCTCGTCGTGCTCGACTGGATGCTGCCGGGCGTGTCGGGCATTGAGCTATGCCGGCGCCTGCGCTCAAAATCAGATTCGCGCAACGTATCGATCCTCATGCTCACGGCGCGCGGCGAGGAGAGCGACCGCATCCGCGGCCTCTCCACCGGTGCCGATGACTATGTCGTCAAGCCATTCTCTCTTCCCGAGCTGATGGCGCGGGTGAAGGCGATCCTTCGCCGCTCTTCGCCCGACCGGATCGCGGAAGTGCTGAAGATCGGCGACATAGAGCTCGACCGCGCCGCTCACCGCGTAATGCGTGGCCTGCGTCAGGTGCGGCTGGGACCGACCGAGTTCCGTCTGCTCGAGTTCCTGATGGAAAGTCCGGGCCGCGTTCTGTCGCGCGCGCAGTTGCTCGACGGTGTATGGGGCCGCGATGCGTTCGTCGACGAGCGCACGGTCGATGTGCACATCGGCCGCCTGCGCAAGGCGCTGATCCGCGGTAATGAGCGCGATCCGATCCGAACCGTGCGCTCGGCCGGATACGTCTTCGGCGACGCCTAGCACCAGCACTCAAAAAATTCGATGCGTGCAGCGGGCTGGGGCCATGCAGTTCTGTGCGCGTCGCGCGGCTTGCCGCCGCCGTCCATGCCTGCCCTCGCGCTACCCTCGTGGTTGCAGTAACTCGGCGACCAGGAGACAGCTACATCGCGATCCTTCGCAAGGACCGTGGCGGCTAATCACGCCGAAAAGGGATTGCGCCGGGCGATGGGCCCGGCGCAGCCGTCAACGGGGTACGCCCGTATGCCAGTATGCGCGCCTCAAGCCGGCTCTTTGCGCGGCTGAGTGGCATCGATCGCGATCATCGGCTCCACGATCTCGCGGTCGCGGCGGCGCGCCTGTGGCGGCTGGAAGGCGCGGCGTGCGTGGAATTCGCAGTAGGGTAGACCTGGCACCTTGTTCTTGCCGCAGAAATGGAAGTCGGCGGCTTGCGGATCGCCGATCGGCCAGCGGCAGGAGCACTCGACCAGTGTCTGGATGGTCTTACGTTCTTTCAGCGGAATGACGACCTCTTCCACCTGGGGAACGAAGGCTTCCTGCTCGGCCTGATAGAGCGCGCGGAAAGCTGGGTTGCCGGTGGTGGCGAAACGGGTCTTGGCCATGCGTTTGGAAGCCGCCATGCGCGGCCGGGGCCGGTGGCTCTTCATGCGCGAGGTGGTGGCGCGGCCGGAAAGACCGAGCCGGTGAACCTTGCCGATTACGGCGTTACGGGTGACGCTGCCAAGCCGGCCGGCGATCTGGCTAGCGCTCAGCCCCTCGCCCCATAGCTTTTTCAACAGCTCCACACGCTCATCCGTCCAAGCCATAAAAATTCGCTCCCTGAGCATCAGGGGCGCGCGCTAGCCTAGGCGCACACCGATTGACAGTCGGGACAGACA
>Ga0180223_1000902_pt1 | contig 28469 bp, 25 predicted proteins | sample eDN5th30CKraftOP_FD_151337 | JGI IMG/M metagenome (GOLD analysis project Ga0180223, IMG submission 151337) | Enriched Organic Plus compost microbial communities from Emeryville, California, USA - eDNA 5th pass 30_C Kraft OP (version 2) (version 2) ... | reverse complement strand
AGGTCGTCCGCCCCGGTGTTGATCTCGCGCGCCGCCAGCCCGACATCCGCCGAGGTCGTCTGGATCGTTGCCACCGTCGCAGAGAGACGGTCCACCGTCTCGTTGAAATCGTCGCGCAGCTTCTCGTAGGCCTCGGGCATCTGCGCCAGGATGCGATAGGTCAGGTCGCCTTCGGTCAGCGCGGCGAGCCCGGCGGCGAGCTCCCGCACGATCCGCTCCAGCTCCTCCGCCTGTTCCTGCTGGCGGCGCGCCGCGGCCTGGCGCTGCTCCTCGGTCTGGCGCCGGGTCTCGTCGATGAGGCCGGCCCTGGCGCTGGCATCCGCCTCCAGCCGGGCCTTGTCGAGGGAGGCCTGGCGCAGCACGTCGATGGCCTGGGCCATCGCGCCGAACTCGCTGCCGCTGCCGAAGGCGGGGACCGGGCTCTCGAGGTCCCCTTCCGTGATGCGCCGCAGCGCGGCGCCGAGGCTGCCGAGCGGCCGCATCATCCGGCGCACCAGCACGAAGAGCAGCAGCGCCGCGACGATGCCGATCACGACGCCGGCCATGATGTTGCGGTCGATCATCTGGCCGATGACGTTCAGGAACTCGTCCTGGCGGATGCCGACATAGAGGATGCCGACGACCTTGCCGTCCGATTTCTGGATGATCGGCTCGTAGATCGTGAAATAGGGCACGCCGAGGATGTCGGCCTCGCCCGAATAGGTCTGCTTCTGCTTGAAGACGGCGTCATGGGCCGGGCCCTGCGCCAGCTTCGTCCCGACGGCGCGCGATCTGTCGGGCTTCTGGACGTTGGTGGCGACGCGGGTTTCGCCCATGAACACGGTCGCGGTGCCGCCGGAGAGGCGCTTGACCTTGTCGACGACGGCGAAGTCGCCGTTGACGGCCTGCTGGCCGAAGAACAGCCTGTCGCCGTCGAGGCGCGGCTCGCCCTGCGCGTAGAGCAGATCGTGCAGCAGGTTCATGTTCACCGTCAGATTGGCCTGCGCGCGCTCGCGCATCGCGCTGTCGGCGGCGCGCAGCGACACCAGCACCGAGGCGGCCACGGCGAAGCCGACGATCAGCACGGCGGCGAGCGCCAGACGCGTCGCGATCGGAAGACGCGCGAGAAAGCCCTTCATGATTCCCCCATTCCCCAGGGTTTTCCCGGGGCATCCATTCGTCGTTTCATCGAAGAAAGAACCTGAGGCGGTTTTGTTCTTGTGTCAGTGAAGCCTCGGTTCGGCGCGGATAGTCCCGATGGTCGGCGATGTTCGATAAGAATGTCTAAATCACGGAACGATCCATGATACTCATCGATATGACCTTGCGTCAGTTGTTCGGGGCGCCCGCCGTTCGGGCATGCGCGGCTGAGGACGGGGGCGAGGGGCGCATGGCTGGCGCGGGCCGTCATGCGGCGGAGCCGGCCTTGCTTTCCGCGCCGCTTGCGGCACCCTAGCGCCATGCATCGCCGTCTGGTCTTCGAGGATCCGGTTTCGCGCGCCGCCGTCTGGAGCCGCCGGCTGGCCTGGTTCGCGCTCGTGGTGCTGCTGCTCTCGCTGCTCCTGGTCAGGCTGCGCGAGCCCAGCATCGAGGGGCTGGCGCCCGTCGCCGGCGCCTATGTCTTCGTGCTGCTCGCGCTCGGGCTGGCGCTGGTCGCCTTCGTCCGCATCTGGCGGGAGGGGCATCGCGGCGTCGGCATGGCGGCGGGGGCGCTGCTGCTCTGCCTGGTCCTGCTGGCTCCGGCCGGCTATGTCGGCTTCCTGCTGGCGACGCGGCCGGCGCTGGCCGACATCTCGACCGATATCGACGATCCGCCGGCCTTCAGCCGCTCGATGGCGGCGCTGACGGCGCGGGCCGGGCGGATTCCGCCCGATGTCGCGCCGGAGCGGCGGCGCCTGCAGCGGCAGGCCTATCCGAAGATCGCGCCGATCGTCCTCGAGGAGCCGGCCGAGGCCGCCTTCGCGCTGGCGCGCAAGGCCGTGACCGCCCTCGGCTGGCAGGTGGTGGATGTGGCGCGCCCCGGCGGACGCAGCGGAGCGGGGCGCATCGACGCCGTGGCGCAGGGGCGCATCCTGCGCTTCTCGGAGGACATCGTCATCCGGGTGAAGCCGCGCGTCGACGGCAGCCGCATCGACATCCGCTCCGCCTCGCGCCTCGGCCGCCACGATCTCGGCGCCAATGCCCGGCGGATCGCCGCCTTCGCCGAGGAGATCGACCTGCTGCAGGAGCGTTAGAATATCGGGCCGGATAGCGTATTCGGTCCGATACTCCAGCTCTCGATCCGGCTTCGGCCCGAAAATCCGGCCGGGCGGCCCGTCAGGCGCGGCGATAGCGGCTCGACAGGGCCGGAACGGCGTCGCTGGCGGCGACCAGGCCGCGATCCACGAGTGCCTCGAGCTGGGCGAGGACCGAGAGCGCGGCGGCGCCGTGCAGCGCCGGAGCGAGACCCTGATAGATCGCCGGGACCATGGCCGCGATCGTCTCGTCGCCGGCACCGAGCCGGTTGAGCACGGCGGCCTCGCGCTGGCGGCGGTGCTGGACGAGCCCGCGCAGGAAGCGCTGCGGATCGGCGACCGGGCCGCCATGGCCGGGTCGGTAGAGCCTGTGCTCGAGCCCGCGCAGCTTCTCGATCGAAGCCATATAGGCCGCCATCGAGCCGTCCGGCGGGGCGACGATCGAGGTCGACCAGGCCATGACGTGATCGCCGGAGAACAGGGTTTCCTCCTCCGCCAGCGCATAGGCGAGGTGGTTGGCGGTGTGGCCGGGCGTCTCGACCGCCGTCAGGCTCCAGCCCGGTCCGGACACGGCGTCGCCGTCGCGCATCTGCCAGTCCGGCGCGAAGTCGCTGTCGGCGGCGGCGTCCAGCACCCGGCCTTCGCCGGGGCCGAGCTCGCGCGAGGGGCGGTGCGGCCCGCAGCCGACGACGCTGGCGCCGGTCGCGGCCCGCAGGGCCGGCACGGCGGGCGAGTGGTCGCGATGGGTATGGGTGACGACGATATGGCTCACCGTCTCGCCGGCGACCGCCGCGAGCAGGCGCGCGACATGGCCGGGATCGTCCGGGCCGGGGTCGATGATCGCGACCGTGCCGCGGCCCACGATATAGCTGCAGGTGCCGGTGAAGGTCATCGGCCCGCCATTGCCGGCGATGATGCGGCGCACCAGCGGGGAGAGCTCCGCGACCTCGCCCGCCGGCGTGGTCTGGCTTCGGTCGAATGCGATATCGTCGTCCATGGTCCGATCCTGCACCGGCGCGGCGGCGGCGTCAGCCCCCGGCCTGCCGAGCCGGCACGCCTGTTTCCGCACGGCCGGCCCGCTTGTGGCGCTTTGCCGCATTTTCTATAGACGGGAAAGCGGCCGCTCGGCGGCTTCTACGGACGAAATGCGGCCGCATGGCGCGGCCCGCCGCAAAACAGGACGATATCCATGGCCGATATGCTCCCCTTGCAGGCCTCGACCCTCGCCGGCGAAATCTTCCCGGCGGCGAAGCCCCGCTCCGCCCTCCTGCGCAATCTCGCTCTGGCCGTCGCCGGCAGCCTGCTGATGGTCGCGGCGGCGAAGATCAAGGTGCCGTTCTGGCCGGTGCCGATGACGCTGCAGACGCTTGCCGTCCTCGCCCTCGGCGCGGCCTATGGCGCACGGCTCGGCGCCGCGACCATGGCGCTCTACATCGCCTACGGACTCGCCGGCCTGCCGGTCTTCACCAATACGCCGCCGGTCGCGGCCGGACCGCTCTATCTCGCCGGGCCGACGGGCGGCTTCCTGCTCGGCTTCGTGGCCGCGGCCGCGATCGCCGGCTGGGCGGCGGCGCGCGGCGCCTCCTTCCTGCGGATCGCGGGCGGCCTGCTATTGGCAGATGTCGCGCTGATGACGGCGGGCTGCCTCTGGCTCGCTTTCGGCGCGCAGATGGCGGGCGGCGTCACCGGTGTCGGCTTCGCCAAGGCCTTCGCCTATGGCGTGCAGCCCTTCCTGCTCGGCGAGGCGCTCAAGACGGCGCTCGCGGCCTGCCTCGCCGGAGTAAGCTGGTCGCTGATCGGCCGGCGCGGCTGAGCGCGCTCCTCCTGCGAAGAAACGGAAAAGGCCGGGGCGGCTGCCCCGGCCTTTTTCTCGAGTCGGTTGCGATGCTCTCTGACGCGCGAGCACGCGGCGCCGTCGCCCGGCCCGCCTGGCCGACCGCTTATTTGGCCGGTTCGCCGCCGCAGCTCTTCGTGTCGGACAGGCCGAAGAGCGGACCGAAATTGCCGCATTTGTCGCAGCCCGACAGGGCGAGACCCAGTCCGAGAAGGACGGCGAGAAGGGTGATGCGCTTCATGGGTGTCGACCGCTCCGATTCATGCAGGGCGCGATCCTAGTGCATCGCCCCGGAAAATGGAGCAGGGTTTCGCGAGCAGGGCCTCGAACCGGCGGGGCGCCCGTCAGAGGCCGCTTGCGAGCCAGCCAAGAATGCCCGCGGCCGATACCGCGAACAGGGCGATCGCGGCCTTCGCATCGCCGGGCCAATGGCGCATCATGCTGTGTCTCCTTGTCTGGAAGACGTCGCAATAACCATGCCATTTAACGGAGCGGTGACGGCTGCGCGAAGAGGCTGCGAGGCGCCGCCATCCCGGAAACGCTCCGGCGATGGCCGATGCCGCGGCCGAAGCGCGCGGCGTCACGGCCCGGTCGCTAAGGAGAGTTCGACATCATGACATTGACCATCGGCATGGTCGCCCATGACCGCAAGAAGCCGGATCTGGCCGCCTGGGCGCAGGCGCATCTCTCCCTGATCGCCGGACACAAGGTGGTGGCGACGGCGACGACGGGCTCGGTGCTGCAGCGCGCTCTGCCGGATCTGCCGATCAAGCTGGTGAAGAGCGGCCCGCTCGGCGGCGACCAGCAGATCGGCGCGATGATCGCGCAGGGCGAGCTCGACGTGCTGCTGTTCTTCCCCGATCCGCTCGAAGCGCAACCCCACGACGTCGACGTGAAGGCGCTGCTGCGGCTGGTGCTGGTCTACGATATCCCGGCCGCCTTCAGTCCGCGGACCGCGACCGAATTGGCACGCTCCGGCCTGTTCGGGCGCTGAAGCGATCGCCTGCCCGCGGCCGGACCTGAGGGGAGCCCGCCGCGGCCGCGCGGCGGCAGCCCGAACCGGCCGGCGAGAACGCCCGGCACCTGCCGGGCAAAGAAAAAGGCCCCGCAGGGCCGCTTTTCCAACAAACTGAAATATCTCGGGAAATTTTGGTCGGAGTGGCAGGATTTGAACCTGCGACCCCCTCGTCCCGAACGAGGTGCTCTACCAGGCTGAGCCACACTCCGATCAACTGGTGGCCGGCTTATAGCCAGCGTCGCGCCGGGGCGCAACAGGCTGTTTGCGTCTTTTTGACGGAAATCTCCCGAAAGCTTTCGGCTGGCCTCGGAAGGCGCAAAGGCTGTTGCGCATGGAGGCGGTGCGTTCTAGAACGCCCGGCGCATTGGGGCGTCGCCAAGCGGTAAGGCAGCGGTTTTTGGTACCGCCATGCGGAGGTTCGAATCCTCCCGCCCCAGCCATCGCTCTCGAAAATGCAAATTTCCTGGTCGTTTGTGCGGGCCTTGCTGCGCGGGACGGCGGCGCGGCGTCCTTCCGGGCGCCCGGCGCCTCGCTCCGGTCGCGGCTTCCGGCCGGCACCATTGTGGGAAATCGGTTGCGGCGCCGGCAGGCATCGCTTCATCTCTCGCCGGGCGCCACCGGCGCGAGGGAATGAGCGATTCGGCATGATTCTGGTTTGCGGCGAAGCGCTCGTCGACCTGTTCGTCGCCGCGCCGGAGGGCGGGGAGATGCCGGCGCGGATTGTGGCGGGCGGCTCGCCGTTCAATCTCGCGATCGGCCTGGCGCGGCTCGGCGTGCCGGCGGCGTTCCTCGGCGGCGTGTCGCGTGACCGCTTCGGCGCCTTCCTGGCGCAGCGGCTGGCCGAGGAGGGCGTCGACGGGCGCTTCCTGGTCCGCAGCGACCGGCCGACCACCATCTCCGTCGTAACCACGGCGGCCGACGGGCAGCCGCGCTATTCCTTCCACGGCGAGGGCGCCGCCGATCGCAGGCTTGCGCCCGCCGACCTGCCTGCGGCGCTGCCGGCGGAGGTCGAGGCGCTGGCCTTCGGCTCCTATACGATGGCGGTCGAGCCCGTCGGCTCGGCGCTGGCCGCTCTCGCCGCCCGCGAGGCCGGCCGGCGCGTCATCAGCGTCGACCCCAATCTGCGCCCGATGGCGGTCGGCGACATGACCCGCTGGGCCGAGGCGGCGGAGCGCTTCTACCGCGTGGCGACGATCGTCAAGGCGAGCGACGAGGACGTCCGGATCGCCTGGGGCGGCCGGCTCTCCCCCGGCGAGGCCGCGGCCTATTGGCTGGAGCGCGGCGCCGGCCTGGTGGTGATCACCGAGGGCGCCCGTGGAGCGACCGGATTCTGCCGGGCCGGACAGGTCTCCGTGGCGGGCCATGCGGTGGCGGTCGCGGATACGGTCGCCGCCGGCGACAGCTTCCACGCCGCGCTCCTGGCACGGCTCGCCGGGTCGGGACGACTGAACCCGGCCGCCATCGCGGCGCTCGACCGGCCGGCGTTGGCGGGACTGCTGGCCTATGCCGCCGCCGCGGCGGCCGTGACGGTCACGCGGCGGGGAGCCGACCTGCCATGGGACGACGATGTCCGAGCGGCTCTCCGGTCGGGGCCGGGTGCCTGAGCCGGACGGGCGCTGCATGCGGGATCGTTAGCCGCGACATCGCGCCACAGGTGCGGCGGCCTCGCCGGGTTTTGATCTGCTTGGCGGGCATAAGCGCCGATATTATATAGGTGCTTATGACCAGCAAGCCTAAGATGCCGCCGCCGACCGTGGGGTTCCTGCTCCACGACGTGGCGCGCCTTCTGCGCAAGCGCTTCGAGCAGCATGCGCGCGATTTCGGGCTGACGCGCTCGCAATGGCAGGTCCTCGCCTATCTCGACCGCAATGCCGGCATCCAGCAGGGCATGCTGGCCGAGCTGATGGAGGTCGAGCCGATCACCGTCGGCCGCATCCTCGACAAGCTGGAGAACTGCGGGCTGGCGGAGCGCCGGCCGCATGCCACCGACAGGCGGGTCTGGCAGCTCTATCTGACCGACAGGGCCGGGCCGAAGCTCGAGGAGATGCGGGCGCTCGGCGAACTGACCCGGGCGGAGGCGTTCGGCGACATCCCCGCCGCCGAGCGGGAGCGGCTGCTCGGAACGCTGGAACGGATGAAAGCGAATCTCACGGCCGCCTGCCAGACGCCGGCGACTGAAAGGCAGGCCCGAAATGGATGATTCAGCACGAAAGGCCGAGGCGGCGGCCGAGCCTGACGCGGCCAGCAATGTGACGGAGATCAGGCGGCCCGAGCCGAGGACCGCCCCGCCGGGCGAGAGCTTCGCCAAGGACACCGCGGAGACGCAGCCGGCGCCGACGCCGCAGGCCGTTTCGGCGCCGGCCCCGCGCCGGCGCAACGGCACCCGCCGCGTGCTCTTCGCGCTCCTGCCGCTCGCGCTGCTCGCCGGCGGCTATTACTACGTCGTCGGCGGGCAGGTGATGTCGACCGACAACGCCTATGTGCAGGCCGATATCGTCGGCATCTCGACCGATGTCGCCGGGATCGTCGGCGAGATCGACGTGCGCGACAACCAGGCGGTGAAGGCCGGCGACGTGCTGTTCCGGCTCGACGACAAGCCGTTCCGCTTCGCCCTGGAGCGGGCCGACGCGCAGGTCGGCGTGGTCCGCAACGATCTGGAGGCGCTGAAGGCCAGCTACAAGGGCATGCAGAGCCAGATCGAGCAGGCCCATACCGACATCGCCTTCTACGAGACCGCCTTCAAGCGCCAGCAGGACCTGGCCACCAAGTCGGTCGCGTCGCAGGCCACCTACGACCAGGCCAAGCACGATCTCGACGGCGCCCGGCTGAAGCTCGCCCAGCTCGGGAACCAGCTCGCCGGCATCGCCGCCAACCTCAACGGCACGCCCGACGCGCCGGTGGAGGCGCATCCCCGCTACAAGGACGCCGTGGCGGCGCGGGCCGAAGCGCAGCGCCAGCTCGACCACACCACGGTGCGCGCGCCGATGAACGGCGTCGTCACCAATGTGCCGTCCCTGCAGAAGGGGCAGTACCTCGCCGAGGCGACGACCGCCTTCAGCCTGGTCTCGACCGAGCATGTCTGGATCCAGGCCAATCCGAAGGAGACCGAGCTGACCTGGGTCAAGCCCGGCCAGACGGCCGAGGTCTATGTCGACACCTATCCGGGCGCGGTCTGGAAGGGCACGGTCGACAGCATCAGCCCGGCCTCGGCGGCGAGCTTCTCGCTGCTGCCGGCGCAGAACACCAGCGGCAACTGGGTCAAGGTGGTGCAGCGCATCGCCATGCGGGTGAAGATCGAGACGCCAGCCGACGAGCCGCAACTGCGTGCCGGCATGAGCGTGACGCTCGATGTCGACACCGGCCATGCCCGCGGCCTGCCCGGCTTCGTCACCGACGCCTTCGGCAAGAGCAAGAACAGCAAGTAAGCGAGGCCAGCCATGGCGAGCGCCACCGTCGCGGCCGGGAGCACGCCCGTCGCCAATCGCGGCGCCATCACCGCCTGCGTGATCCTCTCCGTCATCATGCAGGCGCTGGACACCACCATCGCCAATGTCGCGCTGCCCTATATCCAGGGCAGCGTCTCGGCCAGCGCCGACCAGATCAACTGGGTCCTGACCTCCTACATCGTCGCGGCGGCGATCATGACGCCGCCCTCGGGCTTCCTGGCGGCACGCTTCGGCCGCAAGCGGGTGCTCTCCGTCGCGATCATCGGCTTCGTCGTCGCCTCGATCCTGTGCGGCGCGGCGCAGTCGCTGCCCCAGATCGTCGGGTTCCGGTTGCTGCAGGGCTTCTTCGGCGCCGCGCTCGTGCCGCTGTCGCAGAGCATCCTGCTCGACATCTACACGCCGGAGGAGCGCGGCTCGGCAATGGCGCTGTTCGGCGTCTCGGTGATGGTCGGGCCCGTGCTCGGGCCGGTGCTCGGCGGCTGGCTGACCGAGAACATCTCCTGGCGCTGGGTGTTCTACATCAACCTGCCGCTCGGCGTCCTGGCGCTGGCCGGCGTCTCGATCTTCGTCACCGAGACGAAATCGAGCGCGCTCGCGAAGCTGGACTGGATCGGCTTCGGCGCGCTCAGCCTGGCGATCGCGGCGCTCCAGCTCTTCCTCGACCGCGGCGCGCAGCTCGACTGGTTCGATTCCTTCGAGATCATCGTCGAGGCGACGGTCTGCGTCGCGGCGCTCTACATCCTGGTCGTGCACACCTTCACGGCGCGGAACTCCTTCATCAAGCCGCGCATGTTCCTCGACCGGAACTTCAATGTCGGCCTGATCTTCATCTTCATCGTCGGCATCTGCTACCTGGCTTCGCTCGCCCTGCTGACGCCCTTCCTCCAGACGCTGCTGGGCTATCCGGTGGTGACGGCGGGCATCGTCATGGGGCCGCGGGGGCTGGGCACCATGGCCTGCATGTTCGTGGTCGGGCGGCTGATCGGCAAGGTCGACACCCGGGTGCTGCTCGGCCTCGGCTTCCTCGTCAGCGCCTGGGCGATGTACGACATGGCCGGCTGGACGCCCGACGTGTCGCAGCAGCGGATCATGCTGACGGGCTTCGTCCAGGGCGGCGGGCTCGGCCTGCTCTTCGTGCCGCTGACGACGGTGACCTTCGCGACGCTGCCGGCCGAGTATCGCGGCGACGGAACCGGCCTCTACAATCTTTCGCGCAATATCGGCTCCAGCGTCGGCATCTCGCTGGTGAGCTACCTGCTGACCCGCAACGTGCAGGTGAACCATGCCGAGATCGCGAATTACGTGACGCCGTTCAACCGGATCTTCGAGACGCCGGCGATCAAGCACGCCTGGGATCCGACCACGCTGGCGGGGCGGGCGGCGCTCGACGAGGTCATCACCCAGCAGGCGACGATCATCGCCTATGTCGACGACTTCAAGCTGCTGATGCTGCTGTGCCTGGCGGCGCTGCCCTTTCTGGCGCTGCTGCGCACGCCGCGCCAGCAGGCGGCCGGCGCCGACGATCACGCGATGGTGATGGAATAGCTTCGCCGCAGCGGCATGATCCGGCGCTCCGGCCGCCGGATCGAGCCCGGTTTCCGCCGATTCGGCTCTCGCCTTGGACCGGTTGCGGGAGTAACCTCTTCACGTTTCGCTAACGCTAAGAGTTGGTTCCCATGCGATCGATGCGTGTCCGGCCACGGACTGCGACGCCGATCCGGATGCCTTCCGCACGGTCCCTCCCGGCGCCGGCCAACGACAACCATGCCCCTGCGGGACGGACAGTTCTGAGCCGTCTCGCCGGCCTTTGGCCGTCTGCGGCCGTGTTTCTGACGCGGTTTCGCCTGGCTGCCGGCGCGCTGGTCCGGACCGGCCGTGCGGTCCGGAGGGCGCCGCGCTGAGGTGCTGTCTGCCCCGGCTGCCGCGGCGGCGCAGCGGTTGCGCCAAAATCGGTCGCTCGGGCGAGGCGGCGGGAGAAGACGGTAGCTGAAGTTTTAAGAAAGGCGCCGCTTCCTGCCTCGGGAGGCGGCCTCCGGCGGCGGCGATGCGAGGTCGCCGCGGGCCGGGCCCCGTCTCGAGCGAAGGGACAGCACGATGCCGGATTCGATCGAGGACCAGATTGAGCGCGTCCTGCGGGCCGATCTCGTGCGGCGCGACACCGGGCTGCAGGAGGCGTTGCGCCGCTGCGAGCGGGCGGGCGAGGCCGTCTTCCTGTTCGGGGGCGACAGCGCGACGATCCAAGCCCTGCGGCGCCGGCTTCGGTCGCGCCGGCCGCGGCTGCGCCTGGCGGGCGTCTGCGACGCCGATTTCTCCGGCCCGGCCGGCCGCGAAATCCTCGCCCATATCGCCGCCTGCAAGCCCGATCTGGTCATCGCCGATCTGGCGCCGCGGCGGCATCGCGCGCTGATCGCGGAATTCGCGGCGCATGGCCTGCATACCGGACTGGTCAACCTGCCCGGTACCTTCGCCCGCTACCTCGCCACGCAGCCGGGAGCGGGCCTCTCCCGGCTGACGGCAAGGCTGCCGCGGGCGATCGGCCGGGCGTTCGGCGAGCTCGCCGGTCTCGCCCGTCTCTCCGGTATCGTCGCCCGACAGCTCGTCCAGCGCGCGGCGCCGGCCGCGAGCCAGGCCATCGCGCCGGACGGTGCCCTCGCCGGCCGGGTGCGGCGCGGTTCCCAGCCGGCGGCGCGTTAGAAGGGGCTCAGACCGCGTTCCGGAAGGCTTTCGCGCTGAACAGCGTGCGGAACAGGATGAGGAGGTCGAGCGAGAACGACCAGTGGTCGATGTACCAGAGGTCATGGGCGACCCGGTCGGCCATCTTCTCGTCGGTGTCGGTTTCGCCGCGCAGCCCGTTGACCTGGGCCCAGCCGGTGATGCCGGGCTTGACGTTGTGGCGGCGAGCATAGAGCGCGATCTTGCGCTGGAACTCCCGGTCATGCGCCAGGGCGTGCGGACGCGGCCCGACCAGCGACATGTCGCCCGCCAGCACATTCAGCAATTGCGGCAGCTCGTCCAGATTGTAGCGGCGCAGGACCCGCCCGACGGCAGTGATGCGCGGATCGTTGCGCCGCGCCTGCATGATCACCGCCCCGTCGTCGGTCGTCGTCATGCTGCGGAACTTGAAGATGCGGAAGGTCTCCTGGTTGAAGCCGTGGCGGCGCTGCCGGAACAGGACCGGCCCGGGCGAATCCAGCCGGATCGCCAGGGCGATCAGCAGCAGCAGCGGAGACAACATCACGAAAGCGAGCGAAGCGACGAGGATGTCGAAGCCGCGCTTGCAGGCGATCTCGAGCGGCGAGAGCGGCGCGCGGGTCAGGCGCAGGCTCGGCAGTCCCCCGGCGCTCACGACATGCGGCCGCTCGAACCGGCTCATGATCCGCTCCGGCGCGAGATGGATCGCGACCGGCATGGTCATGAAGGCGTCGACGCAGGCCTCGATCGTCTCGTGCTCGGACCAGGGCACGGCGATGAAGACGGCGTCCGGCCGCTTGGCCCGGCAACTGGCGGCGGCGGCGGCGAGATCGGCGGCCAGAGCGGCGCGGGGGTCGCGGTTCGGCGGCGTGGGCTGCAGAAAGGCGATGTCGACGATGGCGTTGCCGGCGTTCCAGGGCTTTGCGTGCGAGACGAAGGACATGACGTCCTTCTCCCGGCCTATCAGGAAGATGCGCTCGGTGGTGAGCCGGCCGGAACGGTTGCCGCTCGCCACCACGGCGGCGATGGCCGAGCGGCAGAGCGCGACCGCCGGAATGCCGGCGAGATAGGTCGCCAGGATCGCGACCCGCGAATAATGATCCGCGATCTTGGCGAGGAACAGCAGCACCATGAACGCCATCAGCGTGATGTTCCAGGCCGAGAAGCTGGCCATCATCTGCCCCCGCGGGGAGAGGTAGCGGTCGACCCGATAGCGCCCGCGCATCAGGTTGACGAAGAGGAACAGCGCCGCGAGCATGCCGGCGAGTTCGCGCGCCGGTCCGTCCCATCTGAGGACGCCGTAATGGGCGAGATCGTTCGCCACGGTCGCGGCGTAGGCGAGCCCGGCGATCACGGCGACGTCGCACAGGGCGGTCGCGGGGCCGAGCCAATGCCGCCAGTTGCCGGCCTTGCGGCGCGGCCGAACCAGCGCGACGCGCCCCAGGTGATCAACGCTCATCTTCAATCCGTCCCAACGACCTCGGCTCGATCCGCCCGGCTAGCCTGGAAGGCAGGGCGGCGGGCGTCGTGCGGGCCACGGCAAGAGCCGTGCCGGTCCGAGATGACCCGGATCGGTGCTTTTCCCGGGCGCCGGCGCGGGAAACGGGAAGGGGAGGAGGAAGCGGCGGGACGGAGCGGCGGCCGGATGTGCCGTTTCGGAACGAGGTCTCAGGCCGCGCGGCGCAGGCGCCGGGCGAGATGGTCGAGGCCGGCGGCGAGGATGCCGCCGGCGAGCGTTCCGAGGGCCTTGACCCCGGCGTCCTGAAGCCGCCCGTGGCGGCTCTGTTCGAGGGTCTGCGCCCATTCGAGCCCGACCGCGAGCACCACCATCCCGCCCAGAACGAACCAGCGCTGGCGCGGATAGGCGAAGGCCAGCATGCCTCCGGCCGCGAGATAGGCGAAAAAGCGCTCGATATCGGCGCCGACCGCCGGGATATGGGGACGCAGGTCGAGCGGCGACAGCGTGGCGAACAGGATGACGAGCAGGGCGCCCCAGCCGAGAACGGTGGCGAGGCGGCGCAGTTGGTCGAGAGGATCGGTCAAGAAGGCGGAATCCGGAGGGTTCTTGCGCAAGGCGCGAAAGGCGGTGCAGCGGGCGGTTTATGCGCCGACCGGGCGGACAAGGCAATTCCCGACTCTCGCCGGCCGGCTCCGGCGGTGGCGGCGTGTGCGCGGAAACTTATCCCCGGCAGCGCGCGGGGCGGCATCATCCTGTCTCGAAACGAACCATCCCCGCGAGGCTCCATGACCGTTACGCCCCGTCTGCTGCTGCCGCTGCTCGCCGCCGGGCAGGCGCAGAAGCACGTCACCCATAACGACGCGCTGATGCGCCTCGATGCGCTCGTCCATCTCGTCGTCGACAGCCGGACGCAGGCGGCCCCGCCTGTCAGTCCGGGCGAGCTCTCGGCCTATATCGTGCCGGCCGGCGGCACCGGCGCCTTCGCCGAGCGGACCGACCAGGTGGCGCTGTTCGAGGATGGCGGCTGGAGCTTCCTGACGCCGCGCACCGGCTGGCAGGCCTGGGTCGCGGACGAGGCCGAGCACAATCTCTGGACCGGGACGGAATGGCGCCGCGCCAGCCCGCTCAGCGGCCTCGGCGCGGAAAGATGGGGCGTCAACGCCACGGCAGACGAGACCAACAGGCTCGCGGTTTCCGCGGAGGCGAGCCTGTTCAACCATGCCGGCAGCGACCATCGCCTCAAGATCAACAAGGCGGGTTCAGGCGCGACGGCGAGCCTGCTGTTCCAGAGCGACTGGTCGGGGCGGGCGGAGTTCGGCCTGGCCGGCGACGAGGATTTCCGGGTCAAGGTCAGCCCGGACGGCTCGGCCTGGTACGAGGCGCTCGCCGTCGAGCGGGCGAGCGGCGGCGTCGCGCTGCCCGGCTCGCCTTGGGCGGCGGGGCAGAACCTGCTGATCAACGGCGACATGCGGATCAACCAGCGCGGCTTCGCCGGCGGTGCGCTCGCCGCGGGCGCCTACGGCTTCGACCGCTGGAAGGCGGGGGCGGGCGGGGCGAACCTCTCGGTTTCCGGCTTCACGGTGACGCTGAATTCCGGCGCCGTGGTGCAGCCGGTCGAGCCGGCGGCCTGGGGGCAGGCCTCCTTCGCGGAGCTGCCGCTGACGCTCTCGGTCGAAGGGCTGAGCGGCGGCGATCTCACGGTCACCCTCGGGAGCCGCACCGGCACGATCACGCCCGGCGCCGGGCGGCGCTCCGTCACGCTGACGCTCGCCGCCGGCGACAGCGGTGTTCTCGCGCTCGGCCTCGCGCCGGCGGCGGGGGCGGTGAGCTTCGCACGGGTCAAGCTGGAGCCGGGCCGCATCGCCAGCCATTGGGCGGCCCGCCCGCTCGCGGCCGAGCAGATGCTGTGCCGGCGCTATCACTGGCGGCCGGTGGGCACGGTGCTGGTCGATGCCTATCAGGCCGCCGCCGCGACGGCCCGCCAGACCCTGCCGCTGCCGGCGCCGATGCGGGCGACGCCGAACGTGACCTTCTCCGTCGCGCAGGAGATCAACATCCAGGGCACGGATCGCGGTGTCGTCGCCGCATCGGCCGAGCTGGCCCATGCCTATGTCACGGCGCAGGCGCTCGGGCGGGTGCGCGCGGCCTTCGACGGCATCGCCTTCGACGCGGAGCTGTGAGACGGGCGGGCCCTCAGTGAATCTCGGGCTCGGGAATCTTCGCCGTGCCTTCGAGATAGTCGAAGTCGCAGCCCTTGTCGGCTTGCCGGATATGGGCGGCCGACATCCGGCCCCAGCCGCGCGGATAGTCGCGGTCCGGGGGCGTCCAGGCGGCGAGGCGGGCGGCGATCTCGGCCTCGGCGAGATCGACGGAGATGGTGCGTGCCTCGACGTCGACGCTGATGGTGTCTCCTGTCCGCACCGCCGCGAGCGGCCCCTTGATATAGGCTTCCGGCGCGACATGGAGGATGCAGGCGCCGTAGCTGGTGCCGCTCATGCGGGCATCCGAGATGCGCAGCATGTCGCGCACGCCCTGCTTCAGCAGCTTCTTCGGGATCGGCAGCATGCCCCATTCCGGCATGCCCGGCCCGCCGACGGGGCCGCAATTCTTCAGCACCATGACATGATCGGGCGTGACGTCGAGGGTCTCGTCGTTCACCGCCCGCATCATCGCGTCGTACTCCTCGAAGACCAGGGCGGGGCCAGAATGCTTCAGCAGCCGCGGCTCGGCGGCGGAGGGCTTCATCACGCAGCCATCGGGCGCGAGATTGCCCTTGAGCACGGCGAGCCCGTTCTCGGCCGAGACCGGCCGGTCGAGCGGGCGGATGACGTTGTCGTCATAGACCTGCGCGAGCGCGATGGTCTCGGCCAGCGGCTTGCCGGTGACGGTCATCGCGCCGGTGTGGAGCTTGCTTTCGAGCTGCTTCAGCAGGGCGGGCAGCCCGCCGGCATAGAAGAAATCCTCCATCAGGAAATCGCCGGAGGGGCGCAGATTGGCGATCACCGGCACCTCGCGCGAGAAGGCGTCGAAATCGTCGGGCGTCAGCTCTACGCCGGCGCGGCCGGCCATGGCGACGAGATGGATGATGGCGTTGGTCGAGCCGGCGACCGCCATATGCACGACCAGCGCGTTCTCGAAGCTCTCGCGCGTCAGGATCCGGTCGGGCGTCAGGTCTTCCCAGACCATCTCGACGATGCGCTTGCCGGCCATCGCCGCCATGCGCGGATGGGCGGAATCGGCGGCGGGGATGGCGGAGGCGCCGGGCAGGGTCAGCCCCAGCACCTCGGCATGGCTCATCATGGTCGCGGCGGTGCCCATCACCATGCAGGTGCCGTAGGAGCGGGCGATGCCGCTCTCCATGTCGTGCCACTGCGCCTCGGTGATATTGCCGGCCTGCTTCTCGGCCCAGTATTTCCAGACGTCGGCGCCGGAGCCGAGCACCTTGCCGGCCCAGTTGCCGCGCAGCATCGGCCCGGCCGGTACGAAGATGAAGGGCAGGCCGGCGCTGCAGGCGCCCATGATCAGGGCCGGCGTGGACTTGTCGCAGCCGCCCAGCAGCACGACGCCGTCGAGCGGGTGGGAGCGGATCGATTCCTCCGTCTCCATCGCCAGGAAGTTGCGATAGAGCATCGTCGTCGGCTTCTGGTACTGCTCGGAGACCGACATCACCGGGATCTCGACCGGGAATCCGCCGGCCGCCCAGACGGCGCGCTTCACCGCCTCGGCGCGGTCGCGCAGATGGGTGTGGCAGGGATTGACCTCGGACCAGGTGTTGACCACGCCGATGACCGGCTTGCCCATGAACTCCTCATGCGAGAAGCCCATCTGCAGCGTGCGCGAGCGGTGCCCGAAGGAGCGCAGATCGCTCGTCCCGAACCAGCGGAAGCTGCGCAGGGTCTCGGGTGTCTTGCAGGGGCGGGACATGGTCGTTTCCTCGGGTCCTGGCCGGGAGCTTCGGCAGGCGCCGGCTCCGCTTCGTCTGCCGCGAGTTTAGACCTTGTAAAACGAGCGATACCAGTCGACGAAGCGCGCGATGCCATGCTCGATCGGCGTATCGGGGCTGAAGCCGACGCGGGCGGCGAGGTCGGAGACGTCGGCATAGGTCGCCGGCACGTCGCCCGGCTGGGCCGGCAGATGGCGCTTGATCGCCTTGCGCCCGCAGGCCGCCTCGACCACTGCGATGAAGCGGTCGAGCCGGACGGGAGTGTGGTTGCCGATATTGTAGAGGCGGAAAGGCACCGCGGCCGTGGCGGGGTCGGGCCGGGCGGGATCGAAATCCGGGTTCGGCGCCGGCGGCCTGCCGGCGAGCCGCACGATCGCCTCGCGGATGTCGTCGACATAGGTGAAGTCGCGGCTCATCCCGGCTTCCGCATAGACGTCGATCGGCCGGCCTTCGAGGATCGCCTTCGTGAACTTGAAATAGGCCATGTCCGGCCTGCCCCAGGGGCCGTAGACCGTGAAGAAGCGCAGGCCCGTGGTCGGGATGCCGTAGAGATGCGAATAGGAATGCGCCATCAATTCGTTGGCGCGCTTGGTCGCGGCATAGAGCGAGACCGGGTGGTCGGCTCCGTCATGCTCGCTGAAGGGCACCTTGGCGTTGGCGCCGTAGACCGAGCTCGACGAGGCGTAGACCAGATGGTCGACGGGATTGTGCCGGCAGGCCTCGAGGATGGAGAGGAAGCCGTCGAGATTGGCGCTGGCATAGGCGCGAGGGTTTTCCAGCGAGTAGCGGACGCCGGCCTGCGCGGCGAGATGGATCACCACCTGCGGGCGGAAGCCGGCGAAGGCGGCCTGCACGGCGTCGTAATCGGCAATGTCGGTGGGCTCGAAGGAGAAGCCGTTGCGGGGCAGGAGCCGGTCGAGCCGCGCCTGCTTCAGGGCCGGATCGTAATAGGGCGTGAGATTGTCGAGGCCGAGCACCGTCACCCCGGCGTCGAGCAGCGCCTGGGTGACGTGGAAGCCGACGAAGCCGGCGGCGCCCGTCAGGAGAACCCGTTCGAAAGGCCTGTCTCTGTCCAAGCGAAATCCTGCCGGCACGGAACGCGAGATGTCGCGCGGTCGGACCCGTAGTGAGGCGCTTCGCCGGGTTTGGCAAGGCGCCGGGCGTCGGGCTCAGCGCGCCTGCACCGCCGCGAAGGCGAGGTTCTCGGCGAGCAGGGCCTCGGCCGCCTCCGGCGTCGGCGCCTCGACATAGATGCGCAGCTCCGGCGCATTGCCCGAGGCCCGGAAATGTACGGTCGCGCCGCTGCCCAGTGTCAGCCGCAGGCCGTCGCGCCGGTCGCGAGCCGCGACCCCGCCATGCCGGGCGAAGGCTTCGTCGCGGAAGGCGGGGTCCTGTGCGTCGAGCCGTTCGATCAGCGCCAGGGTCCTGTCCTGCGGAACCTCCTGGAGCCGGTTCGACAGGGCGATGGCGAAGCGGGCTTCCGCCGCGATGGCGCTTAAGGGCCCGGCTTCGCGCTTGACCAGCGCCAGCGTCGACAGGATCGGCAGCAGCGCGTCCCGCGTGGGCAGGGCGGCGAGGCGGCGGCCCTGCCGCACGACCTCGGAGCCGAGCAGCACGCCGCCATTGGCCTCGAAACCGACGACGATGCGGGCGCCCCCGGCCGTCGCCTGCGCCATGCCGGCGATGACATAGGGCGAGCCGACGCGGGTGCGCACGACCGTCGCGAACAGGCCTGGGCGGTCCAGCGCCGAATTCGAGGTGACCGGCGTGACGATGGCATCGGCGCCGAGGAAGCGCGCCGTCAGCGCGCCGACCAGATCCCCGCGCAGGAAGCGGCCGGTCTCGTCCGCGACGAGCGGACGGTCGGCGTCGCCATCGGTCGAGACGATGGCGTCGAGCTCGCGCTCCCCGGCCCATTGCCGCGCCAGCGCCTCGTCCTCGGGCCTGAGCGCCTCGGTGTCGACGGGGATGAAGCGCTCGCTGCGCCCGAGCGGGACGGGGCTGGCGCCGAGCGCCGCGAGGACATCGCAGATCACGTCGCGCCCGACGGAGGAATGCTGGTAGACGCCGATCGTCAGCCCCTCCAGCGCCCTGCCTCCGAAGAAGGCGACATAGCGGGCGCGGTAAGCGGCCATGGCCTCTTCGGACGCCGGATCGGTGGAGGGTTCGGGCAGGGCGGCGAGGGCGAGCTTCGCATGCCAGGCCAGGATGCGGGCCTCGTCGGTTTTGTCGATCTCGCCGGCGGCGCGGTAGAATTTCAGCCCGTTGCGGTCGTCGGGGATGTGGCTGCCGGTCACCATGATGGCGGGGGCGCCGCGCCGCATCGCTGCCAGCGCCAGGGCGGGCGTCGGCAGGGCGCCGCAATCGACCGGGACCAGCCCGGCATCGGCGACAGCTTGCGCGCATTGCGCGGCGATCAGCGGGCTCGAGGCGCGCAGGTCGCGGCCGATCAGCACCTCGCCCTCCGGGCCGGCGGCGCCGTCCTCGCGCAGCATCGCGCAGAAGGCGCGGACATGGGCGTAGGCGGGCAGGCCGACGAGCTCGCTGACGAGGCCGCGCAGGCCGGAGGTTCCGAATTTCAGGCTGGTCATCACGATCGGTTCAGGCGGGAGTGGCGGGCGCGGCGAGCCTAGAGCATCGGACCGGAAAGTGGAATCCGCTTTTCGGAAAAATCCGATGCATCAGCAATGAGATAGGCCATCGTTACCGCGTCCGGAAGGACACCCGACGATCGCGCGCGCCCGTCGCGGCGCTGTCACGCCGCGCGCCTATCGCTCTCGTCCGGCGCCGGTTCAGGAAGGCTGAACCGGTTTGGCCCGACCGGCCGATCATGCTACTTCGCGGCGGCGAAGCGCCCGCTTCCAGGAGGCAAAGATGAAGATCGTGATGGTCGGTTCCGGATATGTCGGGCTCGTCTCCGGGGCCTGCTTCGCCGATTTCGGCCATGAGGTGGTCTGCGTCGACAAGCAGGACAGCAAGATCGCCGCACTGAAGCGCGGCGAGATCCCGATCTTCGAGCCCGGCCTCTCCGAGCTGGTGCGCAGCAACGCCGCGGCGGGGCGGCTGTCCTTCACGACCGACCTCGCCGGGCCGGTCTCGAAGGCGGATGCCGTCTTCATCGCGGTCGGCACGCCCTCGCGGCGCGGCGACGGCTTCGCCGACCTGTCCTATGTCTATGCGGCTTCCCGCGAGATCGCCCAGGCGCTCGACGGCTACACGGTGATCGTCACCAAATCGACGGTGCCGGTCGGGACCGGCGACGAGGTCGAGCGGATCGTCCGCGAATTGCGGCCGGACGCGGAATTCGCCGTGGTCTCCAACCCGGAATTCCTGCGCGAGGGCGCCGCGATCGAGGATTTCAAGCGCCCCGACCGGATCGTCATCGGCGCCGAGGACGAGCGGGCGCGCGCGCTGATGGCCGAGGTCTACCGGCCGCTCTACCTCAACAGCGCGCCGATCCTGAACACCAGCCGGCGCACGGCCGAGCTGACCAAATACGCCGCCAACGCCTTCCTCGCGACCAAGATCACCTTCATCAACGAAATGGCGGATCTGTGCGAGCAGGTCGGCGCGAATGTGCAGGATGTCGCCCGCGGCATGGGGCTCGACAACCGCATCGGCGCGAAGTTCCTGCATGCCGGCCCCGGCTATGGCGGCTCCTGCTTCCCCAAGGACACGCTGGCGCTGATCAAGACGGCGCAGGATTACGGCACGCCCGCGCGCATCGTCGAGACCGTGGCGGCGGTCAACGACCAGCGCAAGCGCGCCATGGGCCGCAAGGTCGTCGCCGCCTGCGGCGGCTCGGTGCGCGGCAAGACCATCGCCGTGCTCGGGCTGACCTTCAAGCCGAACACCGACGACATGCGCGACGCGCCCTCGATCGCGATCGTCACGGCCCTGCAGGACGGCGGCGCGACGGTCCGGGCCTTCGATCCGGAGGGCATGGAGCAGGCCCGGGCGACGTTGCCCGCCGGCGTGGTCTATTGCTCCGACGCCTATGAATGCGTCGCCGGCGCCGACGCCGCCGTGATCGTGACGGAATGGAACATTTTCCGCGCGCTCGATCTCGACCGTGTCAGGCAGGCGATGGCCGCCCCCGTCCTGATCGATCTGCGCAATGTCTACCGGCCGGAGCAGGTCCGCGCCAAGGGCTTCACCTATCTCGATGTCGGGCGCGGCAGCCAGCCGCCGCAGCCCGGGGCGAAGATCGCCGCGGCCTGACGGCGGCCGATTTTCAGGAAGAGGTTCCCCACGGTCGCCCGTGCCGGCGGCTGCCGGGAGGCTTCGCCGCCGCCGGCAACGAAAAGTCGCGCTTTCGCCTGTTGAAAGGATGGTTAAGAGAGCGTAACCAGCGCGCGACATTCGACAGGCAGCCGGGACGTCCCATGGCGATGAATCTTGTCGCCGACGGCGCGCTGCGCCGCGAGCGCGGAAGCCGGTTCCGCTACGACCGGGCCGGCCATGTCGTGGCGATCGCCGATCTGGCGGTCATCACGGGCGCGAGCCTCGTCTGCGGCGCCGTCAGCGGCTTCCTGCGCGACGGCGTCTTCGCCTTCATGCCGGATTCGGCGGGGCTGGGGATCTTGTTCGCGGTACTGTTCGTGCTGCTGATGCAGATCCGCGGGCTCTACCGGCCGGTCGCGCTGCTGCGGCCGCTGCGGCAAGTCTCGAACGCGCTGGCGTTCTGGATCGCCATCACCGCCTTCCTGACCGCGCTCGGCTTCGCCTTCAAGGCCGGGCATATGGTCTCGCGCGCGGCGACGATCTCCTTCGTCCTCGTCGGCTTCGCCCTGGTCGCGGCGCTGCGCTTCCGCTGGCATGGCTGGATGCGGCGCGCGCTCGAGAACGGCAAGTTCGCCACCCGGCGCATCGCCCTCGTGGCCGACGCGGAGACGCTCGACCGCTCGGCGCTGGCGCAGAAGCTCGCGCCCTACGGGCTTTCGGTGGCGGCGCGCTTCAGGCTGCCGCCGGAGGCGGGCCGCGAGCCGGCGGCCCTGGCGGCCGCCCTCGCCGGCGCCGTCGCGCGGCTGCGCGGCTCCGCCATCGACGAGGTGGTGGTCGCGCTGGGGCCGGGCCGGTTCGCGCTGGCCGAGCAGGTCGTCGCCGGCCTGCGGATCCTGCCCCTGCCGATCCGGCTGGTGCTCGACCCGCAGCTCGGCGATCTGGTGATGCGGCCGAGCCAGCGCTTCGCCCGCGACGTGGTCGCCGTCGAGATGCACCGGGCGCCGATGTCGGTGGCGGAGCGGGCGCTGAAGCGGGGGCTCGATCTCGCCCTCGCGGGAACGGTCCTGCTGCTGATCGCGCCGCTGCTCCTGCTCGTCGCGCTGGCGATCCGCCTCGACAGCCCCGGCCCGGCCCTGTTCAGGCAGACCCGCAACGGCTTCAACAACCGGCCGTTCCGGATCCTGAAGTTCCGCAGCATGCGGGTGATGGAGAACGGCGACAGCATCCGCCAGGCCTCGCGCCATGACGAGCGGGTCACCCGGGTCGGGCGCTGGCTGCGCCGGCTGAGCATCGACGAGCTGCCGCAGCTCTGGAACGTCCTGCGCGGCGAGATGTCGATCGTCGGACCGCGGCCGCATGCGCTCGCGCATGATTGCCATTACGAGAAGCTGATCGGCGACTATCCCTATCGCCAGCACGTCAAGCCGGGGCTGACCGGCTGGGCGCAGGTCAATGGCAGCCGCGGCGAGACCCCGACCGTCGACAGCATGGCGGAGCGCGTGCGCCTCGACCTCTGGTATGTCGAGAATGCGAGCCTGTGGCTCGACCTGCGGATCATCGCCCGTACCGTCACCACGCTGCTCGACCTCAAGCATAGTTATTGACCATCGCCGGACCCGGCCGTTGACGATGCCGTGCCGGTGGGGCAGCTATCGGGCGCGGCGAAGCGCGCCATCCCGGCCGGCAGGCCCGTGTGGCGGTGCGTATCCCGGGCCGCCGATCGGGAGCCGGCATCAGCCATGTCGAACGGACACATGACGAACGCGAGCATCACGCCCCTGATCATGGCCGGTGGCGCCGGAACGCGGCTGTGGCCGGTTTCGCGCGATTCCATGCCGAAGCAGTTCATCCAGCTCCTCGACGACGGGCTGTCGACCTTCCAGGCGACGCTGCTGCGGGTGAAGGGCGAGCCTTTCGGGCGCCCCATCGTCGTGACCAACCAGGAGTTCCGCTTCGTCGTCGCCGAGCAGATGCAGGCGCTGGGCATCGCCGGAGAGATCGTGCTCGAGCCGGAGCGGCGGGATTCGGCGGCTGCCGTCGCGGTCGGCGCGCTGCTCGCCCGCCGGCAGGACCCGGCCGCCGTCGCGGTCGCGCTCGCGGCCGACCACGTCATCCTGGACGCGGCGCGCTTCCGGGCCGACTGCACGAGCGCCGCCGCGCTGGCGGCGACCGGGCTCATCATGACGCTCGGCATCGTGCCGACGGCGCCGTCCCCGGCCTATGGCTATATCGAGCCCGGCGCGGCGCTCGGCCGCGAAGGCGCGAGCCGCCTGTCCCGCTTCGTCGAGAAGCCGGACGAGGAGACCGCGCGCGGCTATGTCGGGCGCGGCTACCTGTGGAACAGCGGCAATTTCGTCTTCGCGGCCGCGACCATGATCGAGGAGCTGGAGCGCTTCGCGCCGGAGATCCTCGCCGGGGCGGACGCCGCCATCGCGGCGGCGACGGTCGACCTCGATTTCGTCCGCCTCGACCCGGCGGCCTTCGCGACGATCCCCAGGACCTCGATCGACTATGCCGTGATGGAGAAGACGGAGAAGGCCGGGGTCCTCGCCGCCGGCTTCGACTGGTCGGATGTCGGCGCCTGGGATTCGCTTCACGCCGTGGCGGGCAAGGATGCGGCCGGCAATGTCCTGCAGGGCCCGGTCGTCGCCGTCGACAGCGCCGATTCCCTGCTGCGCAGCGACGACATGCTGCTCACCGCCATCGGGGTGAAGGACATCGTCGCGATCGCCACGCGCGACGCGGTCCTGATCGCGCCGAAATCGGAGGCGGGGCGGGTCAAGGCCCTGGTCGAGCAGCTCAAGCGGCAGGGCCGGCCCGAGGCCACCGAGCATCTGCGGATGTACCGGCCCTGGGGCTGGTACCAGCGCATCGATCTCGGCGCGCGCTTCCAGGTCAAGCGCATCAACGTCAAGCCCGGCGGCAAGCTGAGCCTGCAGAAGCATTTCCACCGCTCGGAGCACTGGATCGTGGTGCGCGGCACGGCCGAGGTGACGCTGGACGGCCAGGTCAGCCATGTGCACGAGAACGAGTCGATCTATCTGCCGATCGGCTGCACCCACCGCCTCGCCAATCCCGGCAAGATCGACCTCGAGCTGATCGAGGTCCAGGTCGGCAGCTATACCGGCGAGGACGACATCGTCCGGCTGGAAGACGTCTACGCCCGCACGTGAGCGTCGCGATCGACCGGCAAGGGAAGGCGGCGTACCCGTGGAGCGATCCTTGGAGAGACCCTTGAAATTTCTGGTGACGGGCGGGGCGGGCTTTATCGGCTCGGCGGTGGTGCGTCGGCTGATCCGCGGGACGGAGCACCGGGTCTGCGTCGTCGACAAGCTGACCTATGCCGGCAACCTCGCCTCGCTCGCCCCGGTCGCGGGCAGCGAGCGCTACCGCTTCGAGAAGGCCGATATCGGCGACGGCGAGCGGATGCGCGCGATCCTGGCTGAATTCCAGCCCGATATCGTGATGCATCTGGCGGCGGAGAGCCATGTCGACCGCTCGATCGACGGGCCGGCCGCCTTCATCGACACCAATATCGTCGGCACCTTCACGCTGCTGCAGGAGGTGCTGCGCCACTGGCGCGGGCTGGAGGGGGAGGCGCGGACGCGCTTCCGCTTCCACCACATCTCGACCGACGAGGTCTTCGGCTCGCTCGGGCCGGAGGGCTTCTTCCACGAGGAGACGGCCTATCGGCCGAACTCGCCCTATTCGGCCTCGAAGGCGGCCTCCGACCATCTCGTGCGCGCCTGGCACCATACCTATGGCCTGCCGGTGCTGGTGACGAACTGCTCCAACAATTACGGGCCGTACCACTTCCCCGAGAAGCTGATCCCGCTGATGATCCTCAACGCGCTGGAGGGAAAGGCGCTGCCGGTCTATGGCGACGGCCTCAATGTGCGCGACTGGCTCTATGTCGAGGACCATGCCGAGGCGCTGCTCGTGGTGGCGCAGCACGGCCGCCCGGGCGAGACCTATGCCATCGGCGGCAACAGCGAGATGAGCAATCTGGCGGTGGTGAAGCGCGTCTGCGCCATCCTGGACGAGATCAGGCCCGACCCGGCCGGAGCGCGCGAGCGGCTGATCAGCTTCGTCACCGACCGGCCGGGGCACGATGCGCGCTATGCGATCGACGCCGGCAAGATCGGGCGCGAGCTCGGCTGGAAGCCGCGCCATGATTTCGAGATGGGCCTGCGCGAAACCGTCGCCTGGTATCTGGCGAATCCGGGCTGGTGGGGCGATATCCGCTCCGGGGTCTATCGCGGCGAGCGGCTGGGCGCCGGTTGAAGGGAACGGACACAATGATCCTGGTCGAGAACAGCGCGTTGCCGGATGTGAAGATCGTCACGCCGCGGCGCTTCGGCGACCATCGCGGCTTCTTCTGCGAGACCTGGAGCCGCAAGGCCTTCGCCGAGGCGGGGATCGACCTCGATTTCGTGCAGGACAACCATTCGCTCTCGGCCGCTGCCGGCACGCTGCGCGGGCTGCATTTCCAGTCGCCGCCGGCAGCGCAGGACAAGCTGGTGCGCTGCACGCGCGGACGCATCCGCGACGTGGCGGTCGATATCCGCCGCTCGTCCGGAACATTCGGAAAGCATGTCGCGGTCGAGCTGTCGGCCGAGAACGGCCGGCAGCTCCTGGTGCCCGCCGGCTTCGCCCATGGCTTCGTCACGCTCGAGCCCGACACCGAGGTCCAGTACAAGGTCACGGCGCCCTATGCGCCGGAGAACGACGAGGGGCTTGCTTTCGACGATCCGGCGCTCGGCATCGACTGGGGGCTGCCGGCCGAGGCGCTGACCCTCTCGGACAAGGACCGCAAGCATCCGCGGCTGTCCGAATTGCTGCCGTTCTTCGCATGAGAAAGGCGCCCCGATGAGGATCGTCGTCACCGGCTGGACCGGCCAGATCGTCCGCGCCATGCTGGAGCGCGTGCCGGCCGGCGTCGAGATCGTCGCGCTCCGCCGCCCGGAACTCGACCTCGCCATCCCCAGGACGGTCGCGCCGACGCTGCGCGCGGCGCGGCCGGACGTGATCGTCAACGCGGCCGCCTATACGGCGGTCGACCAGGCCGAGAGCGAGCCCGACCTCGCCATGCGCGTCAACGGCGAGGCGGCCGGCGAAGCGGCGTGCGCGGCAGCCGCGCTCGGCATTCCCGTCATCCAGATCTCGACCGACTACGTCTTCGACGGGGCGCTCGACCGGCCCTATCGCGAGGACGACCCGGTCGGCCCGATCTCCGCCTATGGCCGCTCCAAGCTGGCGGGCGAGCGTGCCGTCGCGGCGGCGACGGAGAACCATGCCATCCTGCGCACCGCCTGGGTCTACAGCCCCTTCGGGCGCAACTTCCTGCGCACCATGCTGGGGCTGGGCGAGACGCGCGAGGAGGTCGCGGTGGTGGCGGACCAGTTCGGCTCCCCGACGAGCGCGCTCGACATCGCCGAGGCGGTGTTCGGAGTCGCGCGCAACCTGCTGGCGCGCCCGGGCGATCCGTCGCTGCGGGGAGTCTTCCACATGTCCGGGCAGGGCGAGACGAGCTGGGCGGGGCTGGCGGAGGCGCTCTTCGCCGATGCCGCCGCGCTCGGCCGCAAGCCGGTCGCGGTGCGGCCGATCCCGACATCGGCCTATCCGACCCCGGCCCGGCGCCCGTCGAATTCGCGGCTCGACGGCGGCAGGCTCGCCGCCGCGCACGGCATCGCGCTGCCGCATTGGCGCGGCTCGGTGCGGGATTGCGTCGAGCGCCTGATCGCGGCGGAGCAGGGGGCATGAAGGGGATCATCCTGGCCGGAGGCGCCGGCACGCGGCTGCATCCGATGACGCTGGCGATCTCGAAGCAGCTTCTGCCGGTCTACGACAAGCCGATGATCTACTACCCGCTGAACACGCTGATGCAGGCGGGCATCCGCGAGATCCTGATCATCTCGACGCCGAACGACCTGCCGCATTTCCGGCGGCTGCTGGGGGACGGGGCGGCCTGGGGGCTGAGCCTGCGCTATGCCGAGCAGCCGTATCCGGGCGGGCTGGCGCAGGCCTACATCATCGGCGCCGATTTCGTCGGCGCTGAGCCTTCCGCGCTGATCCTGGGCGACAACCTGTTCTATGGCGACAGCCTGGCGGAGATGATGCGGGCGGCCTCGCGGCGTGGCAGGGGCGCGACCGTCTTCGCCTATCAGGTGCGCGACGCCGAGCGCTACGGCGTGGTCTCCTTCGACGCCGCCGGGAAGGCCGTCTCGATCGAGGAGAAGCCGAAGGCGCCGAAATCCAACTGGGCGGTGACGGGGCTGTATTTCTATGACGGCCAGGCGGTCGAGATCGCGGCCGGGCTGAAGCCCTCGCCGCGCGGCGAGCTGGAGATCACCGACGTCAATCGGGCCTATCTCGAACGCGGCGAACTCTCGGTCGAGACGATGGGGCGCGGCTTCGCCTGGCTCGATACCGGCACGCCCGACAGCCTGCTCCAGGCCGGCGAGTTCGTGCGGACGCTGGAGAGCCGCCAGGATCTGCGCATCGCCTGCCCGGAGGAGACGGCCTGCCGGCAGGGCTGGATCAGCGCCGAGGCGCTGGAGCGGCTGGGGCGCGATCTCGCCAAGAGCGAATACGGGCGCTATCTCGTCAGGATCGCCGCCGAGATCGCCGGCGGCAGCCAGCGCTGAAGCGGCTCGGATCGGGCCGGCCGGGTCCCGACGCAGAAAGGCGGAAGCCGCGAAGCTTCCGCCCGCTGTGAAAGGCTCCGGCGAGGGCGGTCAGGCGCGCGAGCGCAGCCCGATGGCGTCCATGCTGGCCTGGTCGCGCGCCGCCTCGGCGGCACGCTCGGAGGCGCGCTCGCGGTCGTCGAGGATCTCGACCTTCTTCATCTCCTCGAAGGCCTCCTGCAGCTCGGCCTTGGCCTCGTCGAGCTGCCCCTGCAGGTTGTCGGCCGACTGGCGCAGGTTGTCGCGCCGGCCGAGCGCGGCCTTGGCATAGGTCGGATAGGCGAAATGCGCGGGATCGGTGATCCCCGCGCGGGCTTCCTCAGACTGGATCTCGCGATCGAGATCGTTCGCCATCCGATGGAAATCGGCGACCATCATCTCGATCTGGCTCACCCGCCGACGTTTCTCGTCGACCTGGAAGCGCTTCAGCCGCAGAAGCGTCTCTCGCGACTTCATGTCGTTTTCAACTCCTGATCACGCATTGGCTGCGGCCGACCCCTCGGCACACACCCGGAAAACTCCGCGAGACGGCGCCACAATGGCGCAAGGAGGTTGACCTTTCCTTACCGCAAAGGGCTGCTTTTTCTGCATGTTCAGATCGCGCCGGCGCTGCTGCCGCGGGCCGTCACGATGATCTAGTGAGATGGCGGCGGCCGACCGGCCGTTCCTTGCGGATGCCTCGCCTTGCTGTCCTCGTTCCGTTTTTCCGGCCACGGCCCGCTGCTCTGCGGGCTGATCGTGACACGGCTCGTCGGCTGGGGGACGACATTCTATTCGCCCTCGGTGCTGGTCCAGGCGCTCGACCGGGAGCTCGGCCTCAACGCCGAGATCGTCTTCGGCGGCATCACCATCCTGCTCGTCACCGGGGCGCTGGTCGCGCCGGCGATCGGGCGGGTGCTCGACCGGGAGGGGACGCGCCGCTCGATGTGCGTCGGCGCGGTCGTCTGCGCGGTCG